>Ga0307373_10000351_pt1 | contig 87591 bp, 88 predicted proteins | sample OX2MG_FD_202534 | JGI IMG/M metagenome (GOLD analysis project Ga0307373, IMG submission 202534) | Soil microbial communities from Risofladan, Vaasa, Finland - OX-2 | ecosystem: Environmental > Terrestrial > Soil > Coastal area > Acid sulfate soil | place: Finland: Risofladan, Vaasa | collected...
GGGCGGCTCTCGAGGACCTCCTGGTGGTGCCGAAACCGCAGCCCGATCCCCGCCTCGGCGGGGATCGGGCCGCGCGCCTTCGGCGCGACGGGTGCGTGAGGCACGGCGCGCTTTCCCATCATCAGGCTGGCTTCAGGCTCCCACCCTGAATCTTGCTGCAGTCCCCGGCCGGCAACAGCACGAAGGAGCCCGGGTCACGGGCCTGCGTGGCTTGGCCGGCGCAGGAATGCGCGCCCTGCGCGCAATCGTTCTTGCCCACGGCGTTGATGCCGAAGCACTTTTGGAGGTGGTCCGCCTGCGCCCTTTCCATGTTCTGTTTCACGACCGGCGGCACGTTGCCCATCGGCTTCGCGCCCTCGGCCGCCTGCGCGGGCGTGACCTGCATCGCAAAGGCGAGCCCGACGGCGGAGCCCAGCGTTGAAGCAGCCAGCAGATATCGATTCATCTTGAACCTCTCCTTCAGTAGTGGCCCCGACTCGAGGCCGATTTCGACGAAAACCCCGCACCCGGCCGGTTGGAACCCGCAAGCTCCGGGTGCATGCCCATTCGTCGCGTCTGGCTGCCACTCCCTTACACGCCGATCGTTTGCCGGGAGCAGCGGCCGCGCGACTCCCGTATGTCGCGCAGGACCCCTATTCCCTTACGCTCATTCAAATCGGGGGGTCTGCCGTGCGCGTAACAAACAGGAGCCCTCGTGCGACGAACTTCCATGGCTCAATGCCGCGCTCCGATTACGTAGATGGCCACAGCAGCCCGAAGCGGGCGCCGTATTCCGCGCCCAATCCGCTCCAATTGGGTGCCGTACAGCCCCGGCGTATCGCACCTTCGAGCCTTGTTGCGCCGGCCGGCTCGATTCGGTAAGTTCCGCCCTTCGTTTGCGCTCTCCGCGAACGCCACCGACCGGAGCCATGGGCGGCCCCCTCGATCCACGAGACCTAGAGCGCCATCGCAAGGACCTGATGCGCTTTGCCATGATGCAGCTGGGCGACCGCGCGCGCGCGGAAGACACCGTCCAGGAAACGCTGATCGCCGCCCTGCAGGGCATCGGGAAGTTCGCGGGCAGATCCTCGGTACGCAGCTGGCTCACCGGCATCCTGAAGCACAAGATCATCGACGCGATGCGCCAGTCGCGCCGGGAGGAAAGCCTCGATCAGAACGAGGAGGAACAACCCGACTCCGACGGCGAAGCGTTCTTTGGGCGCAACGGCCGTTATGCGGAACGTCCCGCGGACTGGGGCGATCCGGAGGCGGGGCTTTCGCAGCGCAGGTTCTTCGAGATCTTCGAGCGGTGCATGGAGGGATTGCCGAAGAGCACCGCGCGCGTTTTCGCGATGCGTGAAGTGATGGGCATGGAGACCGTCGAAATTTGCGTGGCCCTGGGAATCAGCGCTTCGAACTGCGGCGTGCTGCTGTACCGCGCGCGGATGCGATTGCGTGACTGCCTGGGAAAGACGTGGTTTGTGCGGGGTGAGCGATGATCAGCTGCAAGGAAGCGAGCTGGCTCATGTCGGAGGGGCTCGACAAGCAGCTCGGCTTCGCTCAGCGCATCCAATTGCGCCTGCATATGATGATGTGCACGAGTTGCTCCCGCGTGCAGCGGCAATTCGCATTTCTTCGGCGTGCGGCGCAACGCTATCCCGGACCCGACGACGGCGACGAAGGCAAGGACCAATCCTGAGTCGAGCGAGCGGCTGACAGATGACCCGGGGGTGAAGCTTCGATCGAAGCTGCGCTCGGGGACGTGCCCGCGGGTTCCAAGCCGGCGCAAAGCGATCCGCCCCCTCGATCACCCTGCGTCAACCGTTCACGCGGCTCGCTTCGCGTATTCGACCGCCGTACGCCGATACTGTGCGGTCGCACCTGCCCCCCCTCGGGCGCCGCGCTGTCGAGCGCCGATATCGCGGCATCCGCCTAAGGTTTCCGCAACGTTTCAATGATCGGGCAAGACACCTTGCCTCGTCCCGCGTCGCAGCGTCCGATCAGCTCCGCAAGCACCGCGCGGATGCGCCCGAGGTCGGCCAGGCGGGCATCCACCAGGGCGAGCTTTTCGGCGGCAATCGAGCGCGCGGCGCCGCAGCTGCGCGCGCTCTGCAATTCGAGCAGCCGTCCGATCTCCGCGAGCGAGAAGCCGAGCTCCTGTGCGCGCTTGATGAAGCGGATGTGCATCACCGCATCCTCGACGTAGCGCCGAACCCCTCCTGGCGGTCGTAGAGGCTGCCGGAGCAGGTTCATACGCTCGTAATAGCGGATCGTTTCGACGTTCACGCCGGCCGCGCGCGCGACCCTGCCGATCGTAAGTTTCGGGTTCATGGTGCGACATACCCTCCACGCCGGGTAAGCAACGCCACGGCTTGACTCCGTAGCCGGGTACAGAGTTTAACCTTGGACCTTGACCGGCGGATCGAAGAGGAATCGCGATGGAAACGGACTTCGTCAAGGCTGCGCCGCGCATCGATCTTGACGGCCAGGCTGCGCCCGCAGACAGCGGCGCCAAGGCCGGCCTCGTGGGAATCGTCGCGGCCGGAATCGCGGGCTCGCTGTGCTGCCTCGGGCCCCTTGTACTCGTCAGCGTCGGCATCAGCGGGGCCTGGATCTCCAACCTTACGTTGCTCGAACCCTACCGCTGGATCTTCGTTCTCGCCGCGCTCGGATTCATGGCCTATGCGTGGAAGAGGATCTATCGGGCGCCGCCCGCCGCCGAGTGCGAGCCCGGCACGCTGTGCGCCTTGCCCCAGACCAATCGCACCTACCGCGTCATCTTCTGGATCGTGTCGGTGCTTGTCGTGCTGATGCTGGTGGCCCCGTATTTCGCCCCTCTTTTCTACTAGAAGGATCCGAGCATGAAGAAAGCAGCCTTGATTTCCGCCCTCGCCTTTGCAACCGCGTTTTCGCTTCCCGCGCTTGCCGCGCGGAAGACCGTGGTGCTCTCCGTGCCCACCATGAACTGCCCCGCCTGCCCCATTACCGTGCGCGCGGCGCTCGAGAAGGTGCCCGGCGTCGAGAAGGTCAAGGCGACGCTCGAGCCGCCCGAGGCGCTGGTGACCTTCGACGACGCGAAGACCGGTACCGCGCAACTGATGCGGGCCACGCGCGACGCGGGGTACCCCTCGAGCGTCAGGCAGGGCAAGTGAGATGGCGCAGATTTCGCTCGAAATCAGCGGCACGACTTGCGAGCACTGCGCACGCAGCGTCGAGGGCGCGCTGCGCAGCGTGCCGGGGGTGCTGGGTGCCAGGGTTTCCTATGCGCAGCGCAGCGCCGAGGCCGAAACAGCTAACGGCGTGGCCGCCGCGGTGCTCACCGCCGCGGTGGCGCGCGCCGGCTGTGGCGCCGAGGCGGACCGGCCGGCAGCCCGCGAGGGAGGCCGCAAGCTCGCGATCGCCGTCATCGGCAGTGGCGGCGCCGCGTTCGCCTCCGCGCTGCGCGCCGCGGACGAGGGCGCGTCGGTGACCATGATCGAAGCGGGCACCGTCGGCGGCACCTGCGTCAATATCGGCTGCGTACCGTCGAAGATCATGATCCGCGGCGCGCACATCGCGCACCTGCAGGCCACGCACCCTTTTGCCGGCATCGGGCGGCAGGTGCCCGTCATCGACCGCCGCGCGCTCGTGGCGCAGCAGCAGGCGCGGGTCGAAGAGCTGCGGCACGCCAAGTACGAATCCGTCCTCGAGAACCGCGCCGGGAGTATTCGGTTGCTGGGCGGCTTCGCCCGCTTCGAGGATGCGCGCACACTCGCTGCGACACTGCCGAACGGCGCGACGCAGACCGTGCACGCCGACCGGATCCTCATTGCCACGGGCGCTTCGCCCGCGATTCCCGACGTTCCGGGCCTGAAGGGCACGCCCTACTGGACTTCGACCGAGGCGCTGGTGGCCGAAGAATTGCCCGAGCATCTGATCGTCTACGGCGGGTCGGTGGTGGCGCTCGAGCTCGCACAGGCCTTTCTCCGGCTAGGCTCGGAGGTTACGCTGGTCGCGCGCTCGACGCTTCTGTCGCGCGAGGACCCGGCGCTCGGCGCCGAATTGGCGCGCACTCTGCAAGGGGAAGGCATGCGCATCCTCACGCACGCCACGCTCGAGGGCGTTCGCCATGAAAGCGGGCATTTCCTCGCCGACACCGGCACCGAGCGGCTGTACGGCGATCGGCTGCTCGTCGCCACGGGGCGCCGACCCAACACGGCCGAGCTCGGGCTCGAGCGCGCCGGCGTGCGCACCGAGCACAAGGGTGCCATCGTCGTCGACGAGTACATGCGGACCTCGGCCGAGGGGGTGTACGCCGCCGGCGACTGTACCGATCAGCCCGAATACGTTTACGTCGCGGCCGCCGGCGGCACGCGCGCGGCCATCAACATGACAGGGGGCGAGGCACGGCTCGACCTCTCCGTGGTGCCGGCGGTCACGTTCACCGACCCGCAGGTTGCGACCGTCGGCCTGAGCGAAGCGCAGGCGGCGAATCGCGGCATCGACGCGGAGAGCCGAACGCTCGCGCTGGAAAACGTTCCCCGCGCCCTGGCCAACTTCGACACCCGCGGCTTCGTCAAGCTGGTGGCCGAAAGGCGCACCGGTCGGCTCCTCGGGGCGCAGATACTGGCTGCGGAGGCGGGAGAAGTGATCCAGTCTGCGGCGCTCGCGCTGCGCGGCGGGCTGACGATTGAAGACCTCGCGGGACAGCTATTCCCCTACCTCACCATGGTCGAAGGGCTGAAGCTGTGCGCCCAGACCTTCACCAAGGACGTAAAGCAACTTTCGTGCTGCGCGGGATGACCGGATGAAGAACTCATGAAGCAACTGTCAGGAGTCGCGGGCGCCGCCGTGGCGGCCGCGTGCTGCCTGGGCGTCCCGGTCGTCCTCGCCGCGCTCGGCGCCGCCGGGCTCGGGTTCCTGATCAGGGACGCCTACCTGGTGCCGATCTTCGTCGCCTTCGTGGCATTGAGTCTCTGGCTGCTGTACCGCTCCGCGCGCAAGCACGCGAGCCTTGTTCCCTTCTGGATCGGCCTCGCGGGCGGCGTCTCGGGCGCTGCGGGATTGTGGCTGCTGGTAACGGGGTTTTACCCGAAGCCCTGGCCGGTGTACGCGGGGCTCGCAACGCTCGTCGCGGCAAGCGTGTGGGACGCGGTGGCTGGCGGCCGCCGGGCCGTGGCATGCGCACCCGCCTGCGGATACCGCAGGCCGGGCACCGCACGGACGACTCCCGGCGGCTTGCCGCCAGGACCGTTGCGGGGGCTGCCGCCGCTGCGGCGCTCTACCGCACCTACAAGTCGGTGAAAGTCTTCTCGCCCGGCGTGCAGGAAGGCGCCGCCGTCGAGCAGGAGAAGTGCTTCGGCATCGCCCTCGCGGGCCGCAACGACTGTGCGACGGCGAAGCACGGCTGCAACGGCCAGGCAACGTTCGACCATGACCCGACCGACTTCAAGTACGTACCCAAGGGTGCGTGCCTGAAACTTGGAGGCAAGCTCACCGCCGCCTAATCCGCGCGCGGTTTGAGCGCGGTGAACGATTATCGAGAGCGAGGCCAGAATGCTCAGACAATACGATCTCATAGCGATCGGCACGGGGACCGGCGCCTCCGTCGCGGCTTCCCGATGCCGCGCCGCCGGCTGGAAGGTCGCGGTGATCGACCAGCTGCCCTTCGGCGGCACCTGCGCGCTGCGCGGCTGCGATCCCAAAAAGGTGCTCGTGGGCGCGGCCGAGGCGATCGACCATGCGAAGAGGATGCGCGGCAAGGGGATCGCCGGAGGCGAGCCGGGCATCGCGTGGACCGAGCTGATCGGATTCAAGCGCAGCTTCACCGAGCCGGTGCCCGCGATGAAGGAGCGGAGCTTCGCGAAAAGCGGCATCGACGCCTACCACGGCCGCGCGCGGTTCCGCGGCCCGCGTACGGTCGAAGTCGGCGGCGAGCTGCTCGAGGGCCGCTTCGTCCTGATCGCGGTCGGCGCGGTCCCGATGCCCCTCGGCATCCCTGGAGAAGAGCATCTGATCACCAGCACCGGGTTCCTCGAGTTGGAGCGCCTACCGCAAAGAATCGTTCTGCTCGGCGGCGGGTTCGTTGCGGCGGAGTTCGCACACATCGCGGCGCGCGCTGGCGCGCAAGGCACCGTGATTGAGCAGGCCGAGCGCATGCTCACGCCATTCGATCCGGACCTGGTCGGCTGGCTGATGGACAAATTCCGCGAGATCGGGGTCGACGTCCGGCCCAAGACCCGCGTGACCGCCCTCGAGAAGCATGGCGGCAGCGTGTCAGTGCTCGCGTCCTCGAAGGGCAAGGACGAGGTGTTCGAGGCCGATCTCGTGGTGCATGCGGCCGGGCGCGTCCCCGACCTCGATCCGCTGGACCTCTCCGCGGCCGGCGTGGAGAGCGAAAAGGGCCGTCTCAGGCTGAACGAGTACCTGCAGAGCGTCTCCAACCCCGCGGTCTACGCCGTGGGCGACGCGGCGCTGAGCGGCCCGCCGCTCACGCCGGTCGCGAGCCACGACGCGAAGGTAGCCGCGGCCAACATGCTGAACGGCAATCGCGACAAGCCGAACTACCTCGGCGTGCCGAGCGTCGCATTCACGATCCCACCGATTGCGTCCGTCGGCTTGAGCGAGGCGCGGGCGCGCGAGGAGGGACTGAGGTTCCGCATGCATCACCAGAAAACATCCGGGTGGTACACCGCGCGGCGCCTTGCCGAGACGACCTCCGGCTTCAAGCTGCTGGTCGAAGAAGGCACCGAGCGCATCCTCGGCGCGCACCTCGTCGGGCCGCACGCCGACGAGGTGATCAACGTCTTCGCGCTCGCCATCCGCAAGGGCCTGACAGCGGGGGACCTGAAGGACACGATGTTCGCCTATCCGACGGGGGCCTCGGACGTTGGATACATGCTCATGAGGCGCGGTACGAACGGCGCGAATTCGACGCGGCCCGCTCCTTGAAGGGTTTCGCGCCGGCAAATGCTCCGGGCGCGTTGAGTGCAGCCCGACACGGTCATATTCCCTTCGAGGTCGTGCGAGTCCGCAGGCGCGACCGCCTGAGCCGCAGGCACCCGTGCGCATCGTCCAGCGTCGATTCTACGCGGTGACCGACTCCGTCACGCAGCGAGCACGCGTTCGCGCGTGAGGGCATTGACCGCGGTTCGTAGTCGAAGGTCCGACATTGACCCGAATTCGATGGAGCACCCAATGTTGACGATCGGCAAACTTGCCCACGGCGCTGGCGTGACGGCCGATGCGGTTCGCTACTACGAGCAAGAGCGCCTGCTCGCACCCGCGCAGAAGACGGCGGCGGGCTATCGCCTGTACGGCCAAGATGCGGCACGCCGGCTGCGCTTCATCAAGCATGCTCAGCAATGCGGCTTTTCGCTTGCCGAGATCCGCGAGTTGCTCGAGTTGCGCGCCACCGGCCGATCCTGCTGCAGGGATGTGCGCGCCGTAGCGATCGCCAAACGATCGCAACTCGAAGGCAAGATCAAGGCGCTGCGGGAGCTATTGCGAGCGCTGGGCAGATTGATCAACGTGTGCGTGGACGACGTCGCAGCGCTGGACGCGTGCCCCATTCTCGGAGCGCTGGAAAGGGCGCTCGAGGGCGGTTCCGGCCCGCGTTGCGACGGCACCCGGCGGAGCGAAGCGCAATCGAGCCCGTTCCGGAAGCGGGGCCCCGCCCGCGCCGAGAAAAGTCGGGTATCCAAGGCGCCTTGACTCTGGAGCCGCCTCCAGGGTTTAGGGTCGCCCTTACCCGGTTGCGCGGGTGACCCGCAACCCAGGAGGCAATTAGGATGGAAACAATCGTTTTCGAGATCGACGGCATGCACTGCGACGGCTGCGCCTCGGTCATTCGGGCGATGCTCGAGCCCGCCGCGGGCGTGCGCAAGGCGAGCACGTCGTTCCCCGACAAGCGGGCTCGTGTCGAGTACGACGCGCTCGCCGTGTCCGAAGCCCAGCTCGTGGCACTGATCGAGCAAGGCGGTTACCGCGTGGCGGGCCGCAGCCGTGCTTGAGACCGGCCTCATCGCGGGCGTCGCGCTCCCCGTGGGCCTCGGGCTGCTCGGCTTCGTGGAGCCCTGCTCGATCGGCACGACCTTGCTGTTCGTCAAGACGCTGGAAGGGCGCGAGGCCTCGGGAAAGCTCGCTCAAATCGGCGTATTCATGAGCATACGCGCGCTGCTGATGGGCGCTCTGGGGCTCTCGGCGGTGGCCGTGGGCGGCGCGTTCCTGGGGTTTCAGAAGGCGGCGTGGCTCGCCTTCGGCAGCGCCTACGCCTTGATCGGCGTGGCCTACCTCGCCGGCAAGTCCGCCTGGCTCGCGCGTGCGCTCGGACCTCGCCTCACGCGCCTTTCCAGCGTGAACGGGGCGGCGGCGCTGGGAACGTTGTTCGCCTTCAACATTCCGGCCTGCGCCGGGCCGCTGATCCTCGCGCTGCTCGGGATGGCGGCTGCGAGCGGCGCCAGCGGCGCCTCGCTCGGCCACGGTTTCTTCTCGCTCGCGCTGTTCGGGCTCGCGCTGTCGCTGCCGATCTTGCTGGTGGCCCTGTCGCGGCGCGCGCGCGGCGCCCTCGATCGCCTTGCCGCGCTGTCGCGGCGCATGCCGCTCTGGACGGGGTTGATCTTGATTGTGCTCGGACTGTGGTCGATCTGGTTCGGCCTGTTCGTTTCCATCGCGAACCCGGCGTGAGGATCACGGCCGGCGCTCAAAGGAGAGATCTTGACGTCTGCGACCGCCGAGACCGCCAAAACGCCCACGCGATTGCAGATCGCGATCGGCGGCATGCAGTGCTCGTTTTGCCGCCAAAGCGTCGAGCGCGCGCTGCGGCAAGTGCCGGGGGTCACCTCCGCCGCGGTGAACCTCGCCCACGAGGAAGCGCTGATCGGATACGACGGCGCCAAGGCGACTCCGGCACGTATCAGCAAAGTCTTGCGATCACTGGGCTACTCGATTCGCGACCGCGACAAGCTTCGCGCCTTTCTACAAGAGGAAGAGGAGCTCGAGGAGGAGCGCCGCCGGCTTCTCGTGGCGACGCTATTGAGCGGTGTCGGCCTGACGATGATGGCCAGTGAATGGCTCGACCTTCCCATCGCCGGGCCATGGCTGGGGGTCGCGATGGCGCTGGGCGCAGTGCTCATGCTTCTTCTGGGCCGGCGTTTTCTTTTGATGGCGTTCGCCGCCCTCAGGCGCGGCATCCTCAACCAGCACGTTCTGCTCAGCTTCAGCGCCCTGGGCGCCTTCGCTGCCGGCCTCATTGGCCTTTACGAGCCGTCCTTTCCGGCGACGGATTTCTTCGGCGCCGCCGTCTTGCTCATGACCTATCACACCCTGTCGAGCTACGTCGCGGGTCTGGTGCGCACCCGCGCCTCGCAAGCGGTGCGTAAGCTCCTGGAGCTGCAGCCCGCCACCGCGCGGGTCGTGCGCGGGGGAGAGGAGCTCGATATTCCGGTGGCCGAGATCGCGGTGGGTGAGCTCGTCCGTGTGCGCCCGGGCGAGCGCATTCCCCTCGACGGCGAGGTGACCGAAGGCGTCTCGGCGGTCGATGAGTCGATGGTGACCGGCGAGCCGCTTCCCGTGACCAAGGCGCCGGGCGCGGCGGTGATCGGCGGTTCGCTCGACACCGATGGCCTGCTTCTCATGCGGGTCACGAAACCCGCCGCGGAGAGCTTCGTCGCGCGCGTCGCGCGCGAAGTCGAGGCCGCCAAAGCGCTGAAGCCCGCGATCCTTGTCCTCGTCGAACGAATCCTGCTGGTTTACGTGCCCACCGTGCTGGGCATCGCGGCGGCGGCGCTCGTCGGCTGGATGATCGCCGGCGCCGTTTTAGGAGCAAATTACGAAGCGCGGGCGATTTTCGCCGCGCTGTCGGTCCTGGTGATGGGCTACCCGTGCGCCCTTGGCATGGCCACGCCGCTTGCGCTCATCCGCGGCGGCGGCGAAGCAGCACGCCGCGGAATCCTCGTTCGCAGCGCCGAGGCCTTCCAGACATTGAAGGACGTGCGCGCCGTGGTCTTCGACAAGACGGGCACGCTCACGCGCGGCAAACCCAAGGTCCTCGGCGCGGTGCCCGATGAGCTGCTCGCCGCCGCCGCGGCGCTCGAGCGCTATTCGCGCCATCCGCTCGCCAAGGCCATTGTCGAGGCCGCGCAAGCGAAGGGCCTCGCGCTTGCCGAGGGCAGCGAAGTCGAAGATTTTCGGGAGACTCCCGGGCGCGGCCTTTCCGGCACGCTGGGCGGCGCCCGCGTGCTCGTGGGAAGCCCCCGCTTCCTCGAGGAGCATGGCATCGCCCTGCCGGCCGAGACCGGCCCGCGCCTGCCCGAGGCGGCGACCCTTGTGGGTGTCGCTCGTGATGGCCACCTTCTGGGGCTCATTCCCCTGGGCGACGAAGCGCGGCCCGATGCCGAAGCCGTGATCCGAACTCTGGCCGAACGCGACGTCGAATCCATCATGGTGACTGGCGACAACCGCCATGTCGCCGAAGCGCTCGCCGCTCGTCTGGGCATCCGCCGCGTGCATGCGGAGGCATTGCCCGCCGACAAGGCGGCCTACATCCGCGATCTGCAAAGCACGGGACTGCGCGTCGCGATGGTCGGCGACGGCATCAACGACGCGCCCGCCCTGATGCAGGCTGACCTTGGCGTCGCCTTCGACGCCGGCACGGACATCGCAATCGAATCGGCCGACGCGGTGGTCATGAACCATGCGCTCACCGCGATTCCCGACCTACTCACTATCGGCGGCCGCAGCTATGCCAAGACCGTCCAGAATCTCACCATCGCCTTCGCTTTCAACGGCATCGGCATCCCGGTGGCCGCGACCGGCCTCTTGCATCCGGTCTGGGCGATGGCTGCGATGGTGATGAGCGTGAGCACCGTTCTCATCAATTCCTTCGGTGGAGAGTTGGTCAAAGGAGGTCGAACATGAAGGAGCGCGGATTTTCCCCCGCCCTAATCGCCGTCGCGTCGCTCGCGACATTTCTGTCCAACATGAGCGCCGGGATCGTGAACGTGCCGATCGCCGGGATGACCAGCGCGCTCGGAGGCGGAAATTACGCCCTGGTCGCGATCGTGCTCTCCTACCTGGTTCCGTATGCCGTGGTAATGCCGGTGATGGGCAAGCTCGGCGACCGCTACGGCCAGAAGCGGATCTTTCTCTGGGGCCTGGGCCTGTACACGCTGAGCTCGCTCGCGGCCGCCGCTTCTCCCGATGCGGCGATCCTCGTCGCGATGCGTACGCTCCAAGGCTTGGGTGGCGGCATCATCCTCGTTTCCATCGTTTTCATCAGCACGCAAATCCGCGAGCGCCAGGGCCTCGCCTTCGGCATCTGGCGCGCCGCGCTTCTCACCGGCACGGTCGCGGGGCCGGTGATCGGCGGTTACCTCAACGTTGCCTTGGGCTGGCGCTCCCTATTCTGGACGCCGGCGTCATTTGCGGCATTGTTGTGGCTCTGGGCAGCGCTCGTGCTCGACGAACTGCCGCGGCGCGAGGAGCGCTTCGACTGGGTGGGCTCGCTCGCCTTCCTCGTCGCCTTCGGCGCCTTGGTCGTTGCGCTCGCCGTCTCCGGCATGGACACGATGCAGGCGGGACTCTCCGCCGCGATCGGCAATACGATGAGCGCCATGGCCTGGATGCTCTACGGCGTATTCGCCGTCGCGATAATCGTCCTGTGGATCAATCAGAAGACCGAAAAGACGCCGTTGTTCGACCTAAGCCTGTATCGCATCCGGCTCTTCGTGCTCGGCAACCTCGGCACCTGGCTGGTGTGCATCGGCATGTTCTCGGCGATGATGTTCGTGCCACTCGAGCTGCAGTACGTGAGCGGCTACTCGGCGCTTCAGGCGACCAACGCGCTCCTGCCCCTCACCATCACCGCTATCGTGGTCGGCGTCTGGGGTGGGAGCATCACCGATCGCCTGGGAGCCGCGCTGCCCTGGGCGGCCGGGTTCCTCGTGATGACGGCAGGGTTCGTCGCGCTGGCCGTGCTCGGCACAACGATTGCCCCGGCGCTCCTCTTTGCGATCATGACCGCGACCGGCTTCGGCATGGCGTTGCCCCTGGCGCCCACCGCCGTGGTGGCGCTGACCACCGTTCCCGAGGAGGCGGCCGGCGAGGCCGCGGGGCTGTTCAACTTTGCTCATAACATGGGCCGCGCCATGGGCATTGGGCTGCTGGGCGACTTCCTCGTTCTTGACGAGGTGCGCAGCTATTCGGTGATTTTTTGGATCAGCGCGGTGATGATGGCGCTCGCGACCCTGCTCGCCGTCGGGCTTCCCGTGCGCTCGGCGCATCGCGCCTGACAGGAGACAAACCCGATGGACAAACCCGAGCCCTTTTCCAGGCGCACGTGGCTGAAACAATCCACCTTCGTCGCCGCCGCGGCGGCCCTGTACTGGCTCTTGGACCCGTCCCCCGCCGCCCCGAAGACGACCGGCAAAGCCACCAAGGCTTCGGTCCACTATCAGGACCGGCCGATCGACGGCAAGATGTGCGGCATGTGCCGATACTTTATTCCGCCCGGCGGGGAGGCCGGACACGGAATGATGGGTGGGACGATGGGCCCTGGAATGATGAGCGAGGCCGCGTGCCAGCTGGTGCAAGGTCCGATCAGCCCAATGGGCTATTGCGTGCTGTATACGCCGGTGTGATCGCCGGCAAAGAAGCGCGAGCGCCCGAGCAGCAAGTGTCCACGCTGCAGCGCGGATCGTCGTGACGCGTGACTGCACGCTCGTGCACGCTTTTCTGTTCGATGACGAAGCGGGGCGTGGGCCCGGGAGGCGAGTCGATACAGCAGGCTAGCGCGCTTTCCCGACATCGGCTCTATTGAACTTGCTGGCCGGCGGAGTGGGCACCGTCGCGCCGACTGCGCAAGCGCCCTTCAGGCGGCCGGCGCGGCCGCGTTTTCGCTGTCCTCGTTCCACGTCACGCCACGGTAATCGAAGTCGCCCTCCAGCGCGGGCTTCACGACCTGAAAGTACGGCGAAATGTCGAAATCCCTCGGCGCGAACAGGCTGTGATGCCGGATGTGGAAGATCTCGTCGTAGCAGGCGTCGCACCCCGGTTGCGGGGCCGCACGCCGCACAATGCGCGGCAGGATGGGATAGCGGACCGCCTGGAACGCCTGCGCGATCAGCGTGGAGCAGATGGCCCGCGTGGGGTCGCCGCTGCCGAACGCCAGCATGCGCCGGCGCCAGCGCACGGGCACCGGGGGCACCGGCAGCAGGTAGCGGGCGAGATCGATCAGGTTCTTCAAGTCGTAGCGCTGCCCCAGCCGCGCCACGGCAAACTCGATTACTTGTTCGACGTCCCGCGGCGCGAGACCCACCGGCCGGCAGATGCGGGTGTGGCAATCCGCGTACTTGCTCAGGGGGACTACGGACACGCCGTCCACCAGGTCCGCCTCGACCAGCGTCGGATCCTGGGGGTCTCCCGCGACACCCGCGCTCGGGCCCACGCACAGCGCGGCATGCGACCAGGTGGACTGGGTCAAATACTTGATCGCAGTCGAGACGCGCGTGTCGCCTTCCACCAGCAGCACGTCCCCGGGCCGGATGACTCGCGCGAGCTGACGAAAATCGCTCTGGGCGAGCGGCTGATACGTCCGGCTCGAGCGACTCAAATACCGCGCGAGTTTCCGACCTGTGCGCTGTAGCGCTGAATCCATCGCCATCTCGCGGCGCCACGACTACCTGGGAGCTCTCAGTTGCCGAGCCCGAACCAGGGGCGCAGCCGGATCCCGACCCAGTTTCCCGGCAGCGCCGCGGCGATCCAGAGCCAGCCGTGCAGGCTGGTGGAGGCCACGCCCGAGAAGAAGGCCCCGATGTTGCAGCCGTAGGCAATGCGCGCGCCGTAGCCCATGGCAAGACCGCCGAGCGCGGCCGCGACGAGCGCGCGCGCCCCCACGCGCAAGGACGGGCGGAAGCGGTTCGCTAGCGCAGCCGCGATCAATGCCCCGAGCAGGATGCCGATGTCCATGACCGAGGTCACATCCTCGAGGATGCTCGCGCCCAGCGCGTCGCGCTGAAACGCGCCCGTCCAGAACGGCGAGCTCTGCGGGTCCCAGCCGAGAGCCGCGGCCGCCTTGGCGCCCCACAGGGTGAACGCCCACGTGATGCTCCAGGGATGGCCCGCTGTGACAAGCGTGGCGAAGTTGAGCAGCGCGAGCATCACGGCGCCGGCCATCCAGGGCCACGGGCCGGTCACGAGCCGCCACGGCGCCGCGCTCTGCCGCGCCTCGGGGCGTGCGATGCGCCCGAGGAAGTACCACAGCGCGGCGAGCACCGCGAGCTGGATCGTCGCCGCCGCGGGCCAGCCCGCGAGCTGCGCGAGGCTGCGCGATTCCCATACCGGCAGGCGCTGCCACCAGCCGATTTGCAGGCTCGCAAGAAAACCTCCGGCGCAGAACGCGGCGAGCGCGGCGAGCATGCGCACGCTACCGCCGCCCACCGTGTAAAGGGTCCCGGAGCCGCAGCCGCTCGCGAGCTGCATGCCGATGCCGAAAAGGAACGCGCCGGCCGCTACCTGCCATCCGGCGGGCGCCACCGCCCCCACGACCTCGCGTGCCGCGATGCTCCCGGCCGCGAGGACCGGCGCGAAGAGCAGCGTGGCGAGCGCGAGCATGACCACCTGCGCGCGCACTGCCGACACCTCGCGCCGGGTGAGGAGCCGCCGGTACGCGGCGGTGAATCCGAACGAGGCGTGGTAGAGCGTCACACCAAGAAGGAGCCCGATCGCGAACGTGAGCCCGAGGCGCGGAGAGCGAACCGCGATCCCGAGCGCAAGCGCCGCCGCAAGCGCGAGCCCCGCGACGAGCACTCCATGCTGCGGGCGCACCGCATGCGGTACGGCGACATGCAATGAACTACTGCCTGCGAGCGGCATCATTCACGATCTTCTCGAATATCGGATCGAGCTCGCTGGCCATGGCGTCCAGCCTGGCGCTGCCGTAAGGAGCGAACACTGCGCTCGGGCGCCGGTAGGTGATGCTTGCCGTGCCGTCGGAATTCTCGGTGACGTACAGGCGCAGCGGCGCTTCGATCCCGGCCGGGACGCTCGCTGCCAACATGCGCACCGCGTAATCGTTGCGGAACACCATCAGCACCGCGTTGCCAGGAATCCTGACGCCGCGGGCGGCGGCGCCCTGGCTCGCGCTCGCCTGGGCCACCAATCCCATCTTGTTGTCGGCGATCGCCTTTTTCAGGCGCACCACCAGGGCGTCGAACGGGTAAGGCGTTCTCACCGTTTCCGTCCCCGGGTAGGGAGCCGGATGATCGGCCCGCGCCAGCGAGGATATGCCCATCGCGAGCGCAAGCAGCAATACCGCCGCGGAGCGGCGTCCGTTCTTGAAGATCATGTAGATTCCTCCTTCTTTGAATCCGGCGCTCGTCGCGCGCCCACCAGTTTTTGTCGCTTTTCCCGCCCATTTCTTGCACGAGCGACAGTGCGCTTCCGGTTCCCGGCCGCGTCGATCTGTACGCGGACCGCGGATTCGGCTCTGCCTAGGACCCCTTTGAGCGCCGCCACCTGCTTCTCGACCGAGATCGGAAGCCAGCCCGTCACTTCCAGCCGCCGGTCCTCGAACACGTCCGTCTCCGGATGCGCGCGACGCCACGCCTCCATCGCCCGATCGCGCTGCAGGAGCAATGCTTCCATGTGCGGGCGATAGAGCCGGAACAAGGCGCTCAGCCAGCGGTTGACCGGCCACGAGGGGTAGGCGTGATCGATCTCGAAACGGCAAAGCATGCGCGCTACGTTCGCCGCCGGATACCACGTGTCGCCGGTCACCCAGCGGTTCGTCGCGAACAGGGCAATCGGCTTGCCGTACGCGTCCATGGAGACGGCGATCAGGTGCGCGAGGGCCTCGTCACCCGAGGGCCACGGCTCGTCGCCTCGGTGCGCAACCGGGGCCACGCCCTCGGGCATGCCGGCCGCGCGCAGGAAAGTGTGGAAGTGGCCGTGCTCGCCCGGATAGCCGCGGTGCGCGTGGTAGTAATACTGGCTCGCGGTCTCGGCATCGAACACGTCCTCGGGCGGGTAGTGCTCGTGCTCGTAGAACGTGCCCTGGCCGCGCAGCACTTCGCCCACCACGTTGAGGCCGACTTTCTCGAGCACCCGATGGCAATCGAGGACTTCCTCGCCCGCCTGCAACATCGCCTCGAGGCGTCGCCTCGGAAGGGCCGCCACGTCGGGAATGCAAGGCGATTGCGGCCGATGACTGCCCCGCGCTCGCGCTTCTGCCCGCGTTGGTCGCGATTCCACCCTAGGGCTCCGTTCCGAGCCGCTTGCGCCGGGCAAACAGTGTGTACGCGGAGCGCAACGACTGCCTCAAGGCCCGACGGATCAACGGCGCCCCGGGGTCCGCATGGTCCCCGAGCAACGACCGGTAGAAGCCGGTGTAAAAATAATCCGGCTCGACGCGGACCCGATAGACAAGCCATGCCGCACGCGAACGCCGCGCCGCCCGATACGCGAGCCGCACCGTCTTGCCGGGTGCAAGCCGCGTGTCGGCGAGCTCCCGGCTCAGGTCGAGCGCCACCTCGCGGCCGATCGCAAGCGTCTTCTGCGTTCCCGGAAGCATCCGCCCGTCCGCCGCCTCCTGCTGGATGCTCACCACCACCCGCGGCGTTACGTAGGTGGGGAAAAAGTGACCGGCCCCGGTGTTAGTGACGCTGAGCCATGAGACCAGTTCGCCGCCTTGTGCCGTGATCGCCCCGGGGCGCACGGAGACCGCCCGCTTCGCCATGGCGGGGTCGTGAATGCCGCGCCACAGGTGCTGGCGGTCCGGCATATGGCACGATTGGCAGGTCACGCCCTGCTTCGCGTAGCGACTCGCGCGCCATTCCAGGTAAGTATTCTCGAGCGGCTTGCCGTTTAGCGCGTAGCCGTCGGGCCCGAACTGGTGGCATGCGGCGCAGAACCGCGAGTCCTCGAACGCCGGAGCGGCGATCCAGCCGCCGTGCGGCAGGCGGCTTCCCGGCCCGGGCGCCGAGCCGTCGCGGCGCGGCGGCCCGTAGCGAACGTACCGGCGCACGTGACACGCGGCGCAGACCACACCTTGGGCGTCGAGTCCGGTCGATAGGCCGGAGATGCTGCCACCCTCCACGCGCTCGCGCAGGCTCTGCGCCTGCTCCGCGAGCGGCGCGTGGCAGCCGAGGCACGCGCGGGTTTCTCCCGGGTCCGTCGGGTCCAACAGTTGCCCGAGCACGCCCGGACCCATGGCATGCGCGTGACGGCTCTCTTTCCATCCCCGGTATTGATCGGGATGGCAGACGCCGCAGTCCCGGGGCGCAAGGCCCGCCTCCAGCGCGCTGAAGCCCTTGGGCGGCGAGCCCTGCGGGGCAAGGGGACGTTGCCAATGGCGAGCGAGAAACGCGGCGATGTCGCCGCCGCGCGCCGTCGCCGCCAGCGGCACCCCGACCGAAAGCACAAGAACAAATAAACGGAACGGGAGGGAGCGCATCGAAAGACTCCTCTCCCGTATAAGCTCGATCGCTTGCCGGTTCGCTACTTCATTTTTGCACTGCAGGGATTCTTGGCCGCGCACGGATTGCCGCTGGTCTTCTTGGCCGCGCACGGATTCCTGGCGGCGCACGGATTGGCGGCCTTCTTGCCGGTCGTTTGGGCGGCACACGGATTCTTTGCCGCGCACGGATTCGCCGCAAACGCGGGCATCGCCATGCTGAGCGCTACCGCGCCCAGCACCATCTTCGCCTTACGCACATCGAGTTTCATGCTCTTCGCTCCTGGGGTTGATTGAGGGTTTAAAGGCTGGGGGTGCCATGCGGAGGACGATTCGCCCGCGAGGCGCCGGCTACAGGTGCGGCGGCACTTCGATCGCTCCCGACCAATTCACGAAGCACAGGTTCGAGTAGCCCGCATCCATGGTGTTCAGTCGCTTACCCAGCCGAATCCTTACACCCGGTCGGCCCGGTGGACAGATCCGACCTCCACGAAACCCCTTACCCGGGGCGGTTGCGCTTGTTCTCGAACTCACCCGTCGCAACCTTGGATTGCGGCCGACCCGAACGTCGCGACCAGGGCTTGCCTGAGTACACACCCTGCGAGTCCGACACAGGGATCCGCCCCCTCCGGGGACCGTCCAACTGTTCGGAAAATGAAAAGAGTGTTTTCCGCTTCGTCCCCGTCAGAACTGCGCCCCGCGCCCCTACTAACGAAGTGTATCGGGACGGCGCACGCAGCGGGCGCTGTGAGCGCCGGGATCCCGAGACGTTATAGAAAGGAACTACCATGAAGAAGTTACTTGCATCAGTGCTTGCCATTACGTTCGCGGGATCGGCTGCAGCGGCCGCCGTGAACCCGACTCAGGCCCAGACGCACCAAGTCATTTGGGTGTGGCTCTTTTTGAACGCTAAAAAAGCTGCGTCGCTCGATCATTTCACGCGCCGTAGGGCGGGCGGTGTGCGGCCTTTGACGGGCACTACGTTCCCATCGGCATAGCGGGCGACATGGTTGCGCTGGTACTCCTGCGCCACGTGGTAATCCCAGTAGGCGGTGAGGTCGCCACTGGATCGTAGCGCACGCAGCCGCAGCACCGCCTCCGCCCCCGTGAGGCTCCAGCGCGCGGCCCGGTCCATGCGGTCGCATACCAGATGTCGGCACGCACCCTCGATCACCCCAGTGCCAATGGGTAGCCCCGCCGCCAAGTACTCGTGATAGCGCATGTACTGCGTGTGGTTGAGCAGGTAACCCGCGGCCACATCGACGGGCTTTCGCTGTGCGCCCGACAGAGCACGCAGCGTGGCGCTGCGGCGCATGCCCGCGGCCACCTGCGCGGCCTTGCCCAGCAAGACATTGTGCAGCCGCTCGCCGACCCACTGCTCACGCTGCGGGCTCGCCTCATCGTGGAACGCCACCGACGCCGACCATAGGTACTCCGAGACGTGCATCAGGTCGAGCACGACGGTCAGTTTCACCTGGTGCTTGCGCGAGAGCTTCTTGAGCAGGTCCAGTTGGGTTTGATTCCCGTCGACCAGTCCCACCCAGTTCTTCTGCCCTTTGGGGTCGCGGCGCAGGGCCTCGCGGAAAGCCTCCTCCAGGACCGCCTCGGGATCCTTCTGCACACTCGCCCACACCCGCTTGTGCTCCACCGGCGGGCGCGGCGCGGCGGGTTCGCGCCAAGGAGCGAGACTGCGCACCACCTGCTCGGGGGTGCGTACGTACGGGGCCACCGTGGCCATGCGCTTGCGGTTTCGCTTCTCGCCCTTGGCATTGCTGAAGCGCAAGCGCCTGAAGATTCATTACCGCGCCCGCGCCACCAACGAGGCGACGAAACGGGAGATCTCCGCGCAGCGCATGATCTACTACCGAGACAACTGGTATCTGGACGCCTGGTGCCACCTGCGCGAGGACCTGCGATCCTTTGCCGTGGACGCGATCGAACGGGTCGAAATCCTGGACAAGCGCGCAAGGGACATCTCCGACAAGCGGCTCGACGAGGTGCTGGGAGCGGGTTATGGGATCTTCGCGGGGGAGAAGATGACCTGGGCGACCCTGCAGTTCACACCGCAGCGGGCACGCTGGGTGGCGAGCGAGCGCTGGCACCCAAGGCAGCAGGGCACGGTGCTCGAGGACGGCAGCTACGAACTCAAGGTGCCTTACTCGAACGATCCCGAACTGATCATGGACGTGCTCAAGTACGGGGCGGACTGCGAAGTCATCGGTCCGAAGGCGCTGCGGGACAAAGTGTCGGCCGAAATTGCTCGTGCGGCGACGCGGTATGCGAAGGTCGGCATTCGTTCGCACTCTGCGAATGCCCGACGATCTGCGCTCACATAGGGGTGTCAGCCGCGCGCCTCGCGCAACCTCGCAATCAACCCCGAATATCTTCGCGTGGGCGAAGCGATCGCCTTCTCCAGTACCTCGACCCCGCCGGCAATCGTCACGCCAGAGCGTGAGCGCGTCACCGCCGTGTAGAGCAACTCCCTGGTGACCACGCGATTCGGCTTTGCCGGCAGCAGCAGCAGCACCTTGTCGAACTCCGAGCCCTGAGCCTTGTGCACTGTCGTGGCGAACGCGGTTTCGTGCTCCGGCAAACGCAGAGGCGCAACGGGCCTGAAATCGCCCTCGCTGTCCGGGAAGAACACCATGAGCGTGCCCGATGCGTCGGGAAGGACGATTCCCACGTCCCCGTTGAATAGCTTCAGCACGTAGTCGTTTCGCAGCACCATCACGGGGCGGCCCGGATACCACTCGGAGCGGCTGCCAGGATCGAGCGGGTGCTCGAGCGCCCCGCGAAAGTGCTGGCTGACGAGCCTGTTGATTTCGACCACTCCGCGCGGACCCTCGCGTTCGGCGCACAGCACGCGGAATCCCGCCAGGGCCTCGAATAGTGCCGGCTTTTTGCCGAGGTCGGTGCGGGCGTGGTCCAGGTAGTTCTTCATACCGCCGACGATGCGCTCGCGCGACGCGGTTGCCGGTGCCGGATTCGCGTCGTCCACCCACTCCAGCGCCGGGTCCGCGCCCGAGCGCAGGAATCCGATCGCGTCCTCGGCCTCGCCGGCATTGACGTGCGCGGCGAAGCGGCCGATGCCCGAATCCTTCGCGAAGCGGAAGTTCTCCGTCAGCCAGACGACGCTGTCGGGCAGGCCGGTCGGCTTGATCGGCGCCGCGCACTGGATGCGTGCTGCGGGGATGCCGGTGATGCCGGACAGCCGCTTGACGCAAGCCTTGCTTAGGGTCGGATCGGCGCTCAGTTCTGAGAACACGGCGCCGGACTCCACTGCCGCGAGCTGGTCCTTGTCGCCCAGAAGGATGAGGTGCGCGGACGGCGGCACGGCCTCGACCAGTTTGGTCGCGAGGGCGAGGTCCAGCATCGACGCCTCGTCGACGACCAGGAGGTCGATCGGCAGCGGATTGCTCGCGTGATGGCGGAAGTCGCCGGAGTCGGGCAGCAAGCCCAGCAGGCGGTGGACCGTGAACGACTCGGCGGGCAGAAGGTCGCGCAGGCTTTCGGGCAAGTGGGCGGCGGCCTTGGGCATGGCCTCCAGCATCCGGGCAGCGGCCTTGCCGGTCGGGGCCGCCAAGCGGATCCGGCAGCCCGGGTTCCCGGCGAGGATGCAGGCGAGCATGTTGACGACGGTGGTCGTCTTGCCGGTGCCAGGACCGCCGCTGATGATCGTGAGCGGGCGCTCCAGCGCCAGGGCGGTTGCAATCTTCTGCCAGTCGGGACGATCGCCGAGGCGTTTTGCGTTCGCGGCGAACAAGTCGCCGAGCAGGGTTTGGACGTTCTTGCCGATGGGACTTCCCGGGCTGGGCGAAGGCTCCATCAGTCGTCGCGCCAACCGGCACTCGTAATCGAAATAGCGGCGCAGGTAGATTCGGCCATCGTCATCGAGGATCAGCGGACAGGTGCCCGGCGCGCCTGGCGTGCCGACCATTCCCGACTCGAGGAGTGCATTGCGCAATGCGTCCTCGTCGAGCTTCTCCGCCGCGGCGATGTCCGCGAGATAGCTGCAGACGTGACCCGAGGCAGTGGCGAGGCTCGTCGCGCGCGCCGCCGCCTCTAGCGCGGCGAGCGTGTGGTTTGGGGCTTTTCTCTCCCGTGCCCAGTGCACCAAATGCTGGGCGAATCCCCTGGCGAGCGCTTGGTCCGGCACGTGCACGAACGGTGCGCTCATGACGCCACCTTCAAGGGCTTTTCGCTGAATAGGTCATCCAGGCGCGCCAACGTCGCCGTCGACGGCCGATCGTGGAACACCCCCGCCGGGCTGCCGTCGGCATTGACCCAATCCGGCCGCACGCCGCGCACGAAAAGGTAGAAGACGCCGCCGAAATGGGTTTCGTGACGGTAGCCGGGCACGCGGTGCTTGAGATAGCGGTCGATCGCCAGCGAGTAGAGCAGGTGTTGGAGGTGGTAGCTGTGCTCGGCCATCGCCGCGTGCAGCTCGGCGGGACCGTAGTCGGACCGGGCGTAGCCCAGGTGGTTCGATTTCCAGTCGACCACGTAATATCGGCCGCGGTGCTCGAAGACGAGGTCGATGAAGCCCTTCAGGTAGCCCTCCACGTCGCGGAACGCGAACCGTGGCACGTCGTAGCCCAGGCTCTTTAACGCACCGTTGAGCGCGCTGGCGGACACCCGAGGCGAAGGCAGGCTGAATTCGAGTTCGGTGAGGCGCCGGTTGGCGGTGATGGATCCCAACACGATGTCCTTCGGCAGCTTGGTGTTCATCACGTCGGCCAGCATCCGCGACGCCATTTTAGCGAGCTGCGCCGTGAGCGCCGTCGTGCTCGCGCCAGGAAGGAATTGCGGGTGTGCGAACAGGCTGCGTCCGACAGCTTCGTCCCAGCCCGCCGGGTCGGTGAAGTCGATGCGATCGAACATGGCGTGCAGGCAGGTGCCGGCGCTCGGGCCGCGCGGAAAGCGCAGGATGTCCTCCGGCGCGATGTCCGGCGGCGGCGGGCCGATTCTTTTCGCGCCCTCCGGGACGTGCGCGTCGTGATCGTTCGCCGCGCTCTCGCTCTTTGCGTCGCTCGTCATACCGCTGAAGCTCGTGAACCGCCACGCGGGCGCGATGGTCTTCGGCGCGGGCAGTGCCGCGAGCGTCTCCGGGGCGGGTCCGGCCAGCGTGACCGGCGTGCCCGGGTTGGCGGGTAGCGGCTCGAGGCCGAGGTGGGGCGCGAGTCGCTTGGCGAGCGATTCCCACGCCGCGGCGATGTCGGCAGGCGAGCGCTTGCCCTCGAACCAGTCCTCTGGCGATTCCTTGCCTCCGGCGACGAGCCAGTTGAGCAGACTCTTGGTGCTCTGCGAGGTGCTGGGTCTGCCGAAACTCATCGTCGTGTAAGTGCCGGCAACGAGGTAACACCGGTAGATCGCGCGCGTGAGCGCGACGTAGATGAGGCGCAGCGACTCCGCCGATTCCTCGAGCTTGATCTGCGCCTTGATGGCGTCCCGATCGCCGTCGTTCTCCTCGTCGAGCCGAAAGTCGATGACCGCCGTGCCGTCGGCGTCGTGGTATTCGCGTCCTTCGGGTTTCGCTCCGCCGAACCTGGTGTTCCCGTCCCAGAGGAACGGGCAGAATACGATCGGGAATTCCAGCCCCTTTGCCTTGTGAATGGTGATGATCTGGACGAGATTGCGGTCGGACTCGAGGCGTAATTGCGCGACTTCGTCGGCCGAACCCTCGCGCCGCTGCGTGGCGAGCCACCGCAGCAGCGCGTCGGGCGACTGGTGTGTTGCGGCCGCTTGGTGGATTTGCTCTCCCAGGTGCAGCAGGTTGGTGAGGCGCCGCTCGCCGTCGGGGCGGCGCAGTATGCGCGCGCTGACGCCCTGGTCGGTCAGCAACCGGCGGTACATGACCCCCACACCCTGGCGCAGCCAGATCTCCCGGTACTCGGCGAAGCGCTCGAGGTAGCCCATCAGAGCGGCTTCGTTCCCCGAGATCTCCGCAATCCTGGCCGCGTCGGCGCCCATCATCTCGGTGGCCAGCGCCGCCCGCAGCAGGGCGTCGCGCGATGGCTGATTGATGGCGATCAGCACGCGCTCGACTTCTTCGGCGTCGGAGGACTGAAACACGCTCGCCTGGGACAGCTCGACGCTGCCGATGTTGAGCGTGGCGAGTTCGCGCTTCATCTCGCTGCCTTGCGCGTGCGTGCGGACCAGCACCGCGATGTCGCCGGGCCGCAACGGGCGCGCGCCGATGCTGATCCCGCCTTTACCCGCTTCCGTGATCAGGCGCGCGATTTCCGCGGCCGACGCCTGCGCGCAAAGCGCCTTGGCTGTTGCCTTGGGGAGCGGGTCCCCCTCGGGCGTCTGCGGGAGGGTCCACGCCTGCAGGTCGGCGCGCTGCAGCGATTTGTCAGCGAACGGCTTTCGTTCCTTGTCGCCCATGTGCACCGCGTAGTAGTCCAGGCCCGCCAGCATGAACGCGTTGGACGTAGCTAAGAACAGTCCGTTCAGGGCCTCGATCAACCCCTTAGTCGAGCGCTGGTTGTCGGCGAGCGTGTAGTCCGCGGAAGCGCTCTGGCGCGCCCGAAGGTAGGCGTGCAGGTCGGCGTTGCGGAAACTGTAGATCGCCTGTTTCGGGTCGCCGACCAGGAAGGCCGGCGCGTCGCCCTTGCCGTAGATGTTGTCGAAGATCGCGAACTGCAGCGGGTCGGTGTCCTGGAACTCGTCGATCAGCGCAACCGGGTACTTCTCGCGCAACGACGCAGCCAGCCCCGGATGAGCGTCGCCCTCCAGCGCGGCGTAGAGGTTGTAGAGCATGTCGTCGAAGGAGATCACGCGCCGCGCGCGTTTGCGCTGGCCGAGCTCGGCGCCGGCCGAGTTCATCATGTCCCGGATCAGCCGCAGCCGGGCGAGATCCAGTTCTTGCGTGATGGTTTGGCGGGCGCCGAGAAGCGCCCCGGCCGCATCGAAGAACGCGTGCTTCGGCTTGGTTTGGCCCTTCTTCGTGCGCTTTTGCAGCGTTTCGCTCGACAACAGCTCGAGCTTGTTCTTCTCGGGCACGGGGGCGAGCGGGACCCCCTCCTTGAACCAGTCGTCCCATTCGCGCGCCGCCTGCTCGACGCCCTGCGGCTTGTAGGAGTTGGCGTTGAGGGCCGGCAGAGAGGCGGTGAGCCTGGCGACGATCGTGTCGCGCTCGGCGATCCATAGCGCTCTTGCCGCGTCGTAGGCCGCGGTCACCGCCGTGGCGTCGATCGTCGAGGTCTTGTCGATATCCGCGGGCCACAGGCGGCTCGCCAGCGGTTTGGCGAGACTGCGCTCCAGCAGCTTTGCGTATTTCTCGGGCGTGTCCCCGACCTCCTGCAGGTAGGTCGCGAGCGCCGCCGGGCAGCTGTCGTCTGCGACGCGCTTGCGCCAGAAATCCTGTACCGCTTCCATGACCATCTCGCTGTCGTCGGTGACGAGCTCGAGCGAGAAGGGCAGGCCGGCGCTGAACGACGTGTCCGCAAGGGCCCGTTGGCAGAAGCCGTGGATGGTGAAGATCGCCGCTTCGTCGAAGTACTGCAGTGCCTTGTCGAGGGTCAGGCCGAGTCGATCGCGTGTCTCGCCGCTACGCTTCTCGACCGATTCCACCAGGCGCGGGACGAACGGGTCGTGCGGTAGGTTGGCCTCGCTGCCATCGCGCAGAAAGCCCAGCGTTTCGACGATCCGCGAGCGCACCCGCTCGCGCAGCTCCGCCGTGGCCGCGTTGGTGAACGTTACGACCAGGATCTTCTGCACGTCGAGCCCGCGTTCCAGCAGCAGCCGCAGGTACAGCCCGCAGATGTTCCAGGTCTTGCCGGTTCCGGCGGAGGCCTCGATCAGGTTGATGCCATCCAGATCGCAGCCGAAGACGTCGAATTCGGCGGGCGCCTTCATGCCTGCCCCCCCAGTCTGTCGTCCTGGATAACCCGCAGCAGCGGGCCGAACACGGTCTTCGCGCATTGCGCGAATTCGTCATCGAGGGGCTCGCCCACGCCGCGCAGCGCCAGGCGGTAGGCCGGGTCGCGATCCTCGCCGTAAGGCCGAAAACTCGTGCTCAGCCACGCGCTGACGGCTTTGGACAGGCTCTCGCCGTTGCTCGCGTATTCCCACGCGGACTTCGGGAAGAAGTGCAGTGGCTGGTGCAGTCCGTCGCGATAGAGCCTGACCAGTGCATCGAGCTGCCCTCGCGCGTCGTCGATCTTGGGCAGAACGTAGTGGCCGTCGCGCGAGTGCCATACGGTGCGCGGCGTGACATCGGGTGGCGAGATCGCATTCAGGAACAGGTGCGCGATCCAGCCGTTCAGGTAATCGTAGGCCCGGGCGTCGTCGTAGCGGTAGCGGATCAGACCGCTCTTGCGCAGCTCGCCGAATCCGCCGCTTAAGTGCCACTGCTCGCCGTCTATCGTGAAATCGAAGGTGTCGGCGACCGGGTCGAGGTGCGCCTCTTTCAGTGCGGGGGCGAGTCCGTTCGCGAAATTGCCCAGGCGTTGCAGCTCCTGCTCCAGTTCGAGATCGCCCAGGCGTCCGATCGGATACTCGATGCCGGCGCGGGCGAACGAGCGCAGCTCGGCGACCGACTCGCCTTCCAGAAGACGGGGGAGCATGCGCTCCGAAAGCGCCCTGCGAGCCGGCACGTCGGGCACGAACGGCTCTTCGTCCTGAAGCTCCTCGTCGCCTTCCGGGAGTGCGATACCGAGGCGTTGCCTGAGCAGGTAGCGGCACGGATTGCGGAAGAAATGGGCTAGGTTCTCCAGGGTAACCTCGTGGAATTCCGGGCCGGCGTTGCCCAGGGGTATCCGGAAGAATCTCTCCTGCGGTTCCCACGCCCTGTCCTCGTCCTCGGCTTCGTCGCCCGCGTTGACTTCGTCGGCACGTTCGGTCGGCGCAACGGGTGTGGGCGCAACCGGTGCTGGCTGTGCCGACAACCTCTGCTTCAGGGACTCGCAGTATTCGTCGTTGAAACTGCGCCGGCGCGGGTCGGCATGCGGCTCGAAGTAGGCAACCGCGAAGGGTTGCAGCGGATGCAGCACGGTGAGCCGCTGCCGCGCGGCCCCCATCGATTCCGGCGAAAACGGTGGCTTTGCGGTGGCGGCGGCAGCGTAGTCGAGCAATTCTGCGACCAGGACCGACGCCGGGATCGGGGAGTTGTCGCGCACGCTCTTCCCCGTATAGCTCAGATACAGCCGCTCGCGGGCGGCGAGGACGAGGTCGAGGAACACATTGCGCTCGTCCTCGCGGCGCTGGCGATCGCCACGTCGCGGGTCGCGTGCCATTAGATCGAATTCGATGGGGCGCGCGGTCGAGGGGAAGGCCCCGTCATTCAGGCCCAGCACGCACACGAACCGGTAGGGCAGGTGGCGCAGGCTGGTCATCGCCGCGAACGTGACGGCGCCGCCCGGCACACCGCCGCGGGTCGGGTCGTCGAGCATCCCCTGTAGCGCGGTTCGGACGACGTCCACCGCCAGCGGCTCGCTCATCCCGCCGTGCGTCATGTTGGCCTGTAGCTCGTGGATGGAGGCTGCGGTCTCGCGCTCGTCGTCGATTTCCTCACCTGCGGCCGCAGTGAAGTTCTCGAGAACGGCGAGCAGCATTTGCCGCCATTCGGCCGGCGGCTTGGGCCGAGCCAGATCGGCGTGCAAGCGCTCCAGTTGGCGGACGAACTCGCTGAAACTGCCCAGCGCCAGCGCTGCCGACCCTTCTGGATTGCCGGCCGCAAGGCGCCCGTTCAGCGTTACCGTCGCGTCGGCTGGCATTGCGTACCCGAAAAAGAGGCGATCCAGTCCATCGCTGAAGCTGTGCCGATCGACCGCCGGCAGGCCCAGCTCCCGGCGATGCTCGCCGTCGATGCCCCAGCGGATGCCCGAATCCTGGATCCATGCGTGGATAGTCCCGAGTTCCGCGGTGCCGATTCCGAACCGGCGAGCGACGATCGGCTTTTGCAGCAACTCGAATACGCGGCTCGCCTGGAAGCGCGAGGTGGCGACGGCAAGCACCGCAAGCAGCGCCTGCGCGCAGGTGTTAAGCACGCTCGCCGGCCGGCCGGTGATCGCGTACGGAATTTGGCGCCCCTTCGAGGCGTTGCCGAACACTGCGTCGATCAGCGGCGCGGCGGCCTCCAGGTCCGGCGTCGCCACCAGGATGTCGGAGGGGCGCGGCGGGTTCGGGCCGGCGAAGATCGCGAGGAGCTGATCCTGCAGCACCTCGAGCTCCCGGGTGAGCGAGTGGCAGACGTGAACTTCGAGGCTGCGGTCGTCGTCGGCGAGCCGGACGCTGCCGCGCTCGAGATCGGTCATGTCGAGGATCGCGTTCTGAAGCTTCGCGAGAAGCGTTTCGCCTTCGCTCGCTGCGAAGTCGGCGTCCTCGACCTGCGTGGCGCTGTCCTCCAGCAGCAGAACGATGTGGTCCTGTGTCTGCCGGCCCCACGACGCGAGCAGCCGGTTGCCCACTTCGTGGTGATCGGCGCGGTTCTTCGCGGCGAGGTAGGCAAGGCGGCGCGGGGCGACGGCTTCGAACCAGTACTCGCGGCACGGGTTGAGGACATACAACCGCAGATCGATCCACTGCGCCAGGCGCCGCAAGATCTCGAGGTACAGCGGCGGTGTGGTCGGCAGGCAAAACACGTGCGCCGTCGCCGGAAGTCCCGCACGGACCGGTGCGTCCGGCCCCATTTCCTTCATCGCCTCGAAAAATACCACCGACGGGTGGCGCCTGTCGGTGCCCAGATCGCGCGCGATGCGCCGCCACAGCGCACCTTGCCAGCGTTCGTCCGCTTTTCGCGCGGCGTCCAAGTTCCGGATGTTGGCCGCCTTCCCGGAGAGCCACGCGTCGAGCCAGTCGGTGCGATACGTCAGGTACTGTTCGAGCATGGCCGCAGTGCGCGCCGCGAGCTCGTAGCGCATCACGTCGTCGGCTTGGCCCAGGTAATGGGCGAGCGGGGGATGTTCGGCGACGAAAGCCTTCTCGCCGAAGATGGCAAGGACGCGCCAGGTCAGCACCGATGAAGTGAACGGCGAGGTTTCCGACACCGGAATGACGTGCCCGATCTGCCGCCACAACCATTGGGCAAGGTACGAAAACTGGACGTTCGAACAGATGCCGAAACGGTCCGCGGCCTCGAGCTCGATGCGCCGCCGGACCGCTGTGCTGGGCACGATGATTTCCTCGCGCTCGAACGGCGACTGAGGCGGTGTGGCCATCGCGCCAAGGAGCGCGTCAAGAAGGCGCTCAAAGCGGTTGGAGAAATTTAATTGCAGCATGCTCGACGCGTCAAAGGCACCCTCAGTGACGGGCTTGATTAGCGACGCACCTCGGCCGCACTACGGACCACACTCTCGGCGCGCCTCGATCGGCGCCGCCTTGTGATGGTCTCGCTCCCGTACTGCCCGATGAATCTTCACCCATTTTGCACCCTCACGGGCTCACCACATGAGCCCGCTGGGATTCTCTCTGATCATGGTAATCGATGGTTTGTCGCAAAGCCTTCATACCTGGAAGGAGCGGGCCTCCGCTTTCCCACGCGAGGTTCCGGTTGGATTCGGCCCGACCCTCTCCGCTTGACGATTCGCAAGCGATCTACGCTTTTGGAGGCCTTTTTCGAACACCGGTCCTTTGTCTTTTCGTCGGCGCCCTTTGATCCGACTGGGGTCTGGCGCGAAAAACCGAAACGACGTTCTCCCTGACTCGCGCCGCAACCGCTACCCGCTCGGGATCGACCCCCGCTTCCCGATAGACGCCCGGGAGTGCGCCGGTGGAATCGATGAGTTGATTCACCAATGCCAGCGCTTCCTCGGGCGTCAATCCGAAATGCGCGCACTCGCTAAGTGCGTTGGCGAGTGTGGAGTGGGTATCGTCTGCGCCCACCTTCATGGCTTGATATCCCAATGCGGTCAGCTGCGACGAAACGTCGAATGTAGGGGCAAGGCGCCAACCACCGTCGTAGAGGAATCCATGGTTTCTCTCGTGATCGTCGGTGTTGTCGATCAGAATGTTAAATGCCATCCGCCTGAAGAGTTCTTTTAGATCGGCACCTAGGGTTTCCTCCTGGCCGGTCAGACGGCGCACCTGTGCGAGCAGGATGTAGCTGTATTCGGAGGGAACGGTGCCATCGATTTCCCTGCCATACCCGCGAAGCAGCGTGCGCGCGCTGATATAGGGAATGCGGCCGTATTGCCCACCGTCCAAGGACTCGCGATCGAAGCGCCGCACGAGCAGGGCGATTCGTTGGTTCTGGAACTGATGTTTGTGGATGGCCGAAACGGCGATGCCGCATTGGTTTGCCAGCGACATGCCGGCATATTCCATCGACACCGCGTCGAAGTTCTCGTCTCGTGCGTTGAACTTCGCGATCCAGAGATGTCCGTCCTTTTCGACAATAGTCTTCGGGCGCCTGCCGCCAACGCTCGTTCCCAAGGCGAGCAGATGACGAAGGCGCTCCTCGATGGGCAGCTTTCTTCGGATCTGGTCGATGGCGACCTCGATGTCGGCGAGCTCGTCGATTTGCGCTGAAACGGCCTCGTGCTTCTCCATGTCGACAGAAAAATCCAGCGCTCCCGCGCGATTGGAGCCCGCGGCGAGCAGGTAGTCGAATTCACTGGAGCGTTCCAGTCTTGCCAATCGGTCGATGACCGCGCGGCCCCAGACGTCCGGCACCGCGTCGCTGAATGCATCCGGGATGGGCGAGCCGCCCTCGCGCGCGGTGACCATCTCGGTAGGCTGAAGGGGCAGTGACAACGGGTCGAGCGCGATGGCACCGGGGTTCGCGAGGAAATCCCCGGAGTATTGAAAGACGGAGCCCTTCATTCCGAGGAGCAGGTGCAGTTCCCCGGCAAGGAGAGGCGTCCTCTCCCCGCGGGGATAGAAGAAGACGTTACACCGGTCGGCGGGCATGCCGTACCCGTTCGGGCAGACGCCCGAGATCGAGGAGCTGCGCGGACTCATCGCTGTCCGGTTTCGCCACCCCTCGCACGTCCTTCAGCAGTCCCAGTGCCCACAGGGCCGTGTAGTAGATGGCTAGCGAAACCGACGGGTCGCCCCGTTCCACGCGCCGGATGGTCGGCAGGGACACCATCATGCGAGCGGCAAGCTGCGCCTGCGTCTGGCGCCGGCGCCGCCTTGCCGTGCTGATGTTCTCTCCCAACTCCTTGACGGACTGACTTACCGGCAGCGGGAGCGAACCTATATTGAGAGAGCGTCTGCTCATAATAGAAAAGATATGTTGTGTAAAAACAATTAACAGGATATATCATTTGTGTAAATCACGACGATTTCTATCGATGGAAGACTACCCTTTGCACGTACAGGACACGCTCGATTCTCCCTAGGAGCCGATTCTCGAGTGATCCGCGGATTCGGGCGCGTACTCCGACAAGCCATTAATCGCCAAGTCGATACCCGGTTAACCAAACTTGAGCAGAATCCGGGTTTCAGATGCGTAAGATCAACGGCTTACGCCAAAAGTCGGCACTACAATTTTGGTGCGGGGGGGCCCGAGTTCAGGCGCTGAGGGTGGCTGGCAGATCGATTTCCGACATGCGCAGGCGCTTCGGCAGCACCATGCCGAGTCGCTCGAGCAACACGGCCTGCGCGGCATCGGGCTGTGTGATACAGCGCAAGCGGATTTCACACCCTGGGCTGGTATCGGCAGGATGACGTCGTGAGATTGGATTCGAGCGAATTCTTCGAGCAGCGTGCGTGGTGAATTACCGAGGCCTGCCCGTTGCTGCCACATCTCCAAGGTTTTCCACAGCACGAAGGCGAGGAAGCACACGAGGATATGCGCCTGGACGCGATCGGCGCGTTGATGCCAAATCGGCCGCACGCACAATTGGTCCTTGTTGATGCGAAAGGCGGCTTCGGCTTGGGTGAGTTGGATGTAGGCTTTCCAGAGTTTCTCGTCACTCCAGTCGGTGACGTTCGAGCGCAGCACATAGGCGCCTTCCGACATGACCGCCCAGCGATCGAACTCGGCGTTTTGTCGTACACGCAAGGTGAAACCGGCCGCGCTGTGATCGTCATGCAGGGAGGTCTCAAAGCGTGCAGCGGCGCGCGAATTACGCTGCAGGAGGCGCCCGATCTGGCGCGACACCTGGGCCTTATCCAGGGGCTTGTTCGCCTTGGCGATGCGCCCCTGCAGGTGCTCGAGCGCCGACTCGATACGGGTGCTGAATTTCTCGTGCATCGCGCACTCCTTTGCGCGCCGATCCGCCGAGCGACACAGAATGAAACGCTCCTCTGGCACCGTGCCAGCGAGCAGCTTGACTTCGACCCCCGTCGCGAATCACGCGCCAACCCGTGGGCTCGGCGAGCCCCGCCTGGCAGTGCTTGAGCTCGGACCTCGGCGCACCGATGATGTAGCCCCGGCCGGTCGCGCGCAGCCACGCCAGGTTCTTCACACTCGCCATGCCGCGATCGGTAATCCACACCCGCCCCATGACGCCATGGCGACTCTCCATGGTCTCGACGATGTGTTGCAACTTGGTCGAATCATGCGTACTGCCGGCAAACACCTCGTAAGCCAGGGGAAAGCCATAGCTTGTCCGCAACTCCATACCTTCGGTGTGAACACATCGCCCCAGCTTCCCCTACACGTAACGTAACTGCTTGATAGCATTACTATCCATAGCCGCTGAAAAGAGCCGCACCCTTTTCATTTTGAAGCGGCGGCGTTCGGGGCGCGGCCGAACGCCGCATCTTGTCTAGCGCTCGAGCTTGCGCTCGACCTGCAGCCGCCGGAACGCGAGGAACTCGTCGAACGAGATGCGGCCGTCGCCGTTGGTGTCCACGCGATCGAAGATGCGTGCCATGTACGGAAAGCGCGCCCGCGTTTCGCGGCGCGATAGATAGCCGTCGCCGTTCGTGTCCGCCGAGCGGAACTGCGCCCGCGCCTCGCGCCGCAGCCGCTGCAGGCGTTTTTCCTCGGGCGAGGGTGACGGCCGCGCCTGCACGCTCTGCGCCCGATCGCTCTGCGATGCGTCCTGCGGCGGCGACACGGCCGCATTGTCCGATGGCGGGGAGGGCGCGGCCTCGAGCGGTTGCGGGGCGACCAGAGTTATGGGCGGCCGTGGCGCGGCGACGCGTGGAGCCGCCTGCAGCGCCGCGCGTTCTCTCCCCGCGCGGTGTTTGTTCCAGAAGCCGATCGCTGCCGCGGCGATCAGCAACAGGGCAAAGGCGCGCAGCCAGGGCGAGCCGCGCTTGCTTGCCTCGGGCGCTGCCGCGGGCAGGGGCCGCCTGGCGACGGGCGCGGAGCGTTGCGGCAAGGCGCCCGCGGGCTTGGGGGGCGGGGCGACGCGCACTGTTGCCGCGTCCGCGGCAGCAGCCGGCGCGGCAGGGGCCGCCGGCACCGGTTGCGCCCCGCGCAGCGCGCGCTGCCATTCGTCCACGCTCTGCGGGCGCTTCTTTTCCTCCGGAGCGAGCGCCCATTCCACCGACTTCAGGAAGGTTGCGCTGTAGCGCCCGCGCGCCAACGCGAGCGTCTCCCCGACCCGATCGCCCTTCAGGCGCGTCACCGCATCGGGCGGATTCTCGTCGGTCACCGCTCGATACAGCACGCCGCCGAGGGCGTAGATGTCGGTCCAGGGCCCCTGGTGGCCCTCGCTGAAATATTGCTCGAGCGGGGCATAGCCCGGGGTGAGCACGGCGGTCAGCGTCTTGGTCGCGTCGCCGATCGACTGGCGCGCGGCACCGAAATCGATCAAAACGGGGCTGCCGTCGGCGCGCACGAAGATGTTGTCGGGCTTGATGTCGCGGTGCAGGAAGCCGGCGCCGTGCACCGCGCGCAGGCCTTCGAGCAGCGGCTCCAGCATGCGCTTGAGGGCGGCCTCCTCGGGCCGCGGCGCGCGCTTGAGCCATGCCGAGAGCGGCTCGCCCCCCTCGTAGTCCATCACCATGTAGCCGGTGCCGTTCGCTTCGAAGTAGCGGTTGACGCGCACGATGTGCGGATGGCTGAACCTGGCGAGCGTGCGCGCTTCGAGGATGTAGCGCTCCAGTCCCCACTGGTAGCCGTGCTCGGCCTCGGTGGTGAGCGGTACCACGCTGCCGTCGGCCGTGCGCATCGCGAGATCGGTGGGCAGGTACTCCTTGATCGCGACCGGCTTATCGAGGTGCGTGTCGCGGCCGAGATAGGTCACGCCGAAGCTGCCCGCGCCGAGCACCGACTCGAGCCGATACTCGTGCAGCATCGTTTGCGCCGCGAGCGCGTTGCGGTAGATGGCGGATTGCGCCATGGCACCGGATTGTAGTCGTTCGGCCGAGGTGCGGGTCCCGCGCGGGTCGCGGCGCGACAGCGGGCGTTGCTCCGCCCGGGACGCGACGGGTACTCCCCGCGACAGGGTGGCGACGGGTTCGTGCCGGTAAGAGAGTGCTCTGCGCGCGCGGATCTTGGTAGACTTCGCGCCTGAGCCGCCAGACGAGACACGACCGTTGCGCTTTCTGCTTGCAGTGGCCCTGACCGCGCTCGGCGCGGCGCTTCCCGCGCTCGCGCAGGCCGACGAAGCGAGGCTCGGGCCCGCTTCTGTGCTACTGGCCTCCGCGGCGCCGGAAGCCGGCTCGCGCCTGCCGGTGGAATCCGCGGATGAGGCGCGTGCGGCCGGGAGCCTTCCCGAGGCCCTCGCGGATTACGCGCTGCAGCTGCTCGGCGTGCCCTACAAGCGCGGCGGCACCAACCCGGGGTTCGGCCTCGACTGCAGCGGGTTGGTGCGCTACGTGTTCGAGCAGGTCGCGGACATCACGCTGCCGCGCACTGCGCTCGCCATGAGCCGGGTCGGCGAGCGGGTACGGCGACGCCAGCTGAACGTGGGCGACCTGGTGTTCTTCCGCACGCTGCACTCGCGCTTCTCGCACGTCGGGATCTATCTCGGGGACGATCGCTTCATTCACGCGCCGCACCGCGGCGCCGACGTCCAGGTGAGCGACCTGAGCGATCCGTACTGGAGCCGGCATTTCAGCGGCGCGCGGCGCCTGGTCGAGGCGAACCGGCCGCTCGTGCGCTGACCGGCATTCAGGCGTCGAGCTCCGGGTAGTGGCGGAAGATGCCCTCCTCGCTGAAGGGCAGGCGCCGCGCCGAGGCAAGGTAGGCGGCGATGCGCGGACGCTCGGCGACGCGCTCGTGCAGGCCCGCCAGCCGCCGGTGCGCGCGCGCCACCCGCGCCATGGCGCGCGGAAACGCATAGCGCAGGCCGGCGATCATCTGGAACATCGACAGGTCGACGTAGGAGAACGCGCGCCCCACCATGTGGCGATCGCCGGCTGGGTTGCGCTCGAGCACCGCCTCGAAGTAGCGCAGGTACTTGGGCAGTCGCTCGGCGGTGAAATGCGCGGCGCGGCGGCGGGCCTCCTTCTTCTGCTGGCGGTAATAGAGGCTGCCCGCGATCGGGTGATGCACGTCGTGCGCCTCGGCCACCAGGTCGGCGACGGTGAGCTGCAGCTGGTGCGCCCATAGCCGGCTCGCCTCGGCCTTCGGCACCAGCTTCAGGCGCGGGCCGAGGTAGAGCAGGATGTCGGCGGTCTGCGCGATGACCAGGCGCCCGACCTTGAGAAAGGGCGGCGCGAACGGCGGCGTCGCAAGCTGGCGGCCGTCGAGCAGCCGCAGCAGCGCGGACTCGCCGCCGGGCTTCCGGGCGACGTCGACGTAATCGGCGCCGGCTTCCTCCAGCGGCAGGCGAACGAATTCGCCGCGTCCCTGGATCGACGGCCAGTAATAGAGCTCGTAGCGCATGGCGGGGTCTCCCGATTGCGTGGCGTGGCAAGGGCGAAGATGGTACGGCGCGGGTCCGCGCGGCGCCAGCGTGCGGCGCGGCCGGCTTTGCGAAGGCGGTTGCGGCCGGGATAACCTGTCCTCACTCCGATCGCGAGCGGCAAAGGCATGCGCGCACTGATATTCGATCTGGACGGCACCCTCGTCGACACGGTGTATGCCCACGTGTTCGCCTGGCAGCGCGCGCTGGCCGAGGCGGGAATGGCGATCGACGGCTGGCGCATCCACCGCCGCATCGGCATGAGTGGGGGCCCGTTCACCCGTGCGGTCGGGCGCGAGCTCGGCCGCGCGATCAGCGCGGACGAAGCGAAGGCGTTGCAGCGCCGCCACGGCGAGCTGTTCGCGCAGCTCCTGCCTGAGCGCCGGCCGCTGCCCGGCGCGGTGGAGCTGCTGCGCTTCCTGCGCGGGGCCGGGATTGCGCTCAGCGTCGCCAGCTCCGGCGGTCGCCCCGAGATCGACGCCTCCCTCGCCGCGCTGGGGCTGGGCGCCGAGACGGTGGTGATCGAGCGCGGCAGCGTGGCGCGCGCCAAGCCCGAGCCGGACGCGTTCCTCGCCTGCCAGCAGCGAATGGGCGTGCGGGCCCGGGGACTGCTACGTAGTCGGGATGCCGTCTGGGATCTGCTCGGGGCGCGCCGCGCGGGCATGCTGAGCGTCGGGCTGCTCAGCGGCGGGTACGGCGCAGACGAGCTGAGTCGTGCCGGAGCGTTCCGCGTGTACCGGGATCCGCAGGAGCTGTACGCCTCGCTGGACGAACTCGGCGTGCTGCCCTGAGCGGCGCCGCGCAAGCAAGTCCCGGCGCCGCGCGCGCCCTGCGCCGTGGTTCGCCCGTCAAGGGCCGTGCGCCTAGGCAAGTGCCGGAAGTCGGGCGGGAAGCTTGCGAAGGCGGGATATCCTGTTTCAGGCCTTTTTGCGGGCCAGGACGACGCTCGTGATCGCGATCAGGAATCCGACGATGAAAATGCCGGAGCCGAAAACCAGCACCTGCGGCGGCGTGCCGATGCGGGTGGCACCGTATACCCACACGGGGAACGGGACGGATGCGCCGGAGACGAAGTTCGACGTCACGAAATCGTCGACGGAGAGCACAAACGCCATGAGTCCGCCGGCAAGTATGCCCGGGAAGATCAGGGGCAGCGTGACTTTTTGGAAGGTAGTCCACGGACCCGCTCCGAGGTCCTGAGCCGCCTCTTCGACGGACCAGTCGAACCCGGACAGCCTGGCCCTGACGGTGACGGCCACGTAGGCCACGCTCAGCGCGACGTGCGAGAGCAGAAGCGTGAGAAAACCGCGGGCAACGTTGATCGTCACGAAGAAGCTAAGGAGCGAGGCAGCCGTCACGATCTCCGGCGCCGCGATGTTCGCGAACAGGACCTGTTCCGTGGCGGCCTTCCCTACGAAACGGTAGCGGACCAGCGCGAGGGCGATCAGTGTGCCGCAGACCGTCGCGAAAAGCATGCTGAGGGCGGCGAGGCGGATCGACAGCCAGAACGACTCGGTCAGGCCGGGGATCTCACTCCACTGTCGCCACCACTGCAGGGTGAATCCGTTCCAGGCGAAGCTCACCTGGGGGAGCGCAGTGGTGATCTGGTTGAAGCTGTACAGAACCATCACCGCGATCGGAATGACGAGATAGGCGATCACCAGCCACGAGTAGACGGACAGGACGAGCCCCGTCCAGCGCTTTCCGCGCGCGCGAAGCGGAACACGCCGTGCCCGTATCGGCGCGGCCGCGACGCCGGGACTCGCTGCCCGTCCGGCGCCCGGCGGCGTCACAGGTACTCCTCGATCGTGCGCGAGCCAAGCAGGCGGCCGTACAGAAAAATGCCGATCAGCGCCACCGCCATCAGCACCGTGGACAGAGCGGCGCCTCCGGCATAGTCGAGGCTCACCATCAACAGGTTCTGGATCACCGTGCCGATCATCGTCTGGCCAGTTCCGCCGAGGAGCTGCTGGTTCACATAGTCGCCGAAGGCCGGGACGAAGGTGAGCAGGAACGCTGCGAAGATGCCGGGAATCGTGAGTGGCAGGATCACCTTCATGAACGACTGGCGGCGCGTCGCATAGAGATCGTGCGCGGCCTCGATCACGCGCTTGTCGATGCGTCCCATGGCCACATACAGCGGCAGTGCCGTGAAAGGCAGGTAGTTGTAGGCCAGCCCGGTGACGACAGCGAGTCCCGTCGCCAGCACGTGGAAGCCCTGGGGCAGCAGGTGCATGGCCTTCAGCGGGCCGAGGATCACGCCCTCGTCGGAGAGGATGAACTGCCATACGAGCGTGCGAATCACGAACGAGACGAAGAACGGCACGAGCAGCATCAGCAGGAAGAAGTTCTTCTTGTTGCCGCCGTGGAACGCGATCCAGTAGGCGATCGGGTAGGAGGCCACGAGATCGATCGCCGTGGCGGCGAGCGCGAAGTACAGCGACGTGATGAACTGCCGGTGGTACAGGCCGACGTAGCGCGGGAACTCGGCCCAGTGCCAGGTCATGACGCAAACCCCCGTCGCGAAGTTGCAGGTCTGCAGCGCCAGGGACAGCATCGAGACGAGCGGCACGGCGAATAGCACAATCAGCCACAACGCCCCCGGCAGGGTGAGCAGGTAGGGCGCGAGCCGCCTCCCGGTCCATGCGCCCTTGCGCCGGCGCGTCAGCCTTGAATGATCGGCAGAAACAGGCTGTTCCACGAGTTGAGCTCTTCCTGGCTCTTGTAGGTGCGGTAGGGGTGCGAGAGCGACTCGATGCGTGCGTCGGGGAAGACCGTCACGGCGTCGGCCGTCGCCTTCGGGCTGACGGAAAACGACTTCTCCGTCTCTGCCAAGGCCTTCGCCGCCCATCCTGTCGGGTGAAGCAGAACCTGCTTCGCGTCGGGGACGGGGCAGACGTAGTTGTTGTAGTACTCGACGACGGCCTGGACTTCGGGATCGTAATAGTAGTCCATCAGCGTCATGGCCGCCTTGGGGTTCCGGGCGTAGAGCGGAATGCACATGTTGTCCGTCCAGAACATGGCGCCCTCGCGGGGAATCACGAGCTTCAGGTCCCTGTACTTGCTGTTGAGGTTCGCTTGGTAGATGTCCCCCGAGTAGCACTGGCAGAGGGTGATGTCGCCGTTCTTCAGCGCCGTGATGTAGCTCGCGTCGTAATACTGCCGGACGATTCCGGCAGCCTTCTGCGCATTGAGCTTGGCAGCCGCCTTCTTCCAGTCGTCGTATGTGGACTTCGCGGGATCCACGCCGATGGCGAGCAGGCCGATGCTGCCGAGCTCCTGCGGATCCGCCAGCATGCCGACCTTGCCCCGGTATTTCGGGTCGAACAGCGCCTGCACGCTGTCGACCGGCTCCTGGATGGCCGAAGTGTTGTAGGCAATGGATGCCCAGCCCGATTGCCAAGCCATCGTGTACTTGTTGCCGGGGTCCCACCAGGGGTTCTTCACCAGCGGTCCGGCGTGCTTGTCGAAGTTCGTCATCATCGACCGGTCGAGCGGGGTCAGCCAGCCGAGCTCGATTAGGTAGCCGAGCGGCGGACTGTTGTTCGTCATGACGATCAGATCGAAGCCGGTGTAGCGGCCGGCCTGCAGCGAGGGCCGGATCTTTGCGTAGAACGGAACGTTGTCGTTGATCGACTCGGTGTAGGTCACCGTGATGCCGGTCAGCTCGGTGAAGTGCACCAGGGACGGATGCTGGCCTTGAACGGTGTCAATGTAGTACGGCCAGTTGGCGAAGTTCACCTGCTTGGTGAGCGGCTGTTTGCCCCACCAGGACGCGTTGCCGACGTCCGCGTTGGGGCGCTTGCTCCCGCTGCCGGTGCGGCCACCGGCGCCTTTCTCCCCGCAGGCCCCGAGCAGGGCGGCGAGCCCGAGCGCACCTGCGCCCATGCACGCGTGCTTGAGCATGGAGCGTCGGGACATTCTGGGGAAGGCGAGGCCCCGGTACACGGACGGGTCCGTGAACCGGGCACTGCGCTCGGGGTGTTCCGGCTCGCTCACGCGTTCTCCTCCCGCTCTGTCAACGTCTCCGAGGGTGCGACCACGAATGTGTGCTCCGGCCGCCAGGTCAGCTGCACCCGGTCCCCCGGCCTCCGAGTTGGCTCACCGCCAAGATTCTGCGCGTATACGGTGAGGGTTTTTCCCGACGGACTGTCCACCTTGTACTGGTGGCTGACCCCGATGTAGGTGGCCATGGCGACAGTGCCTGCGATACTGTTGCAGCCGGGCGTCGGTTCGGTCCCTGCGGGCTCAATGCGGATTTTCTCCGGGCGAACCCCGACCTTGATCGCGTTCCTGCCGCGGCCGGTCATGCGCGAAGCCTCCACCCTGACCACGCTACCGCCCTCCACCAGGATGGTGGCGAGCTCGCCGCCGCGCTCCTTGACTTCGCCGTCGAGGAGGTTCGATGCGCCGAGAAATCCGGCGACGAATTCCGTCGCGGGGTTATCGTAGACCTGCTCGGGCGGGCCGATGTCCTCAATGCGCCCGGACCGCATCACTGCGATGCGGTCGGACATGCTCATGGCCTCTTCCTGGTCGTGCGTGACGTAAAGGAAGGTGATCCCGACTTCCTTCTGGATGCGCTTCAGCTCGAGCTGCATCTGCTTGCGCAGCTTGGCGTCGAGCGCTCCCATCGGCTCGTCGAGCAGAAGCACCTTGGGATGGTTCACGAGGGCTCGCGCTAGGGCCACCCGCTGTTGCTGGCCACCCGAGAGCTGGGATGACTTTCGGCGCTCGTAGCTGGGTAGATCGACCAAGCGCAGGGCGTCGCGAACCCGGGTCTCGACCTGCGACTCCGGCACCTTCTTGCGACGCAGCCCGAACGCGATGTTCTCGAAGACATTCAGGTGCGGGAACAGCGCGTAGCTCTGAAACACCGTATTCACGTCCCGCCGGTACGGCGGCAGGTCGGTGACGTCCTGACCTCCCAGGTAGATCGCTCCTGCGGTCGGCTCCTCGAAGCCCCCCACCATGCGCAGCGTAGTCGTCTTGCCGCAGCCGGAGGGTCCCAGCAGGCTGAAGAATTCGCCGCAGGCGATCTCGAGCTCGAGATCGTCGACGACGGTCAGGTCGCCGAACCGTTTGGTCACATGATCGATGCGGACATCAACCTCGACTGAGGCGTTCATTCGTCCCTGACCCGCTCCCTTGACTGAATCGGGCGCTGATTGTGCCATGCAACTTGAATTTTATGTTGGGCCGCCCCGGGGCGCAGGCCCGGCCCTCAAGTAAACGGGCCGGATGTCGACGTGATCTTCCGCACCGGGAGCACTTGGACGGGAGCGGGGGCAGGCGGCCGCGCGGTTCTCGGCGCTGACGCCCTTGCGCGACCAAGTGACCGATCGGCCGGTACCGGTCCACGCGTTGGCTCAAGGTTCCCGCGCTTGGGGATCCCGGGTGATGGTTCGCAGCCTGCGTGCACCGGATCTGACCGCCCTCTACTCGGCGAAGAATGCGGGGCGCAATCGGATACTCCCGGCGCGACCCGGGGCCGTCGCAGGGGCACAGGGGTGCAATCCGGCCAGCGCGCAGGTCGAGGGCGGGCGGGTGCCCCGCTCAGCGCGCCGCGTGCGTGAAGGGTTCGGGCGGATTCCGCATGGGCGTACCTCGTTGAGTTCAGGACGGGCGGCGGCGCGACAGCCGCCAGCCCAGAGCGATGAGCAGCGCGAGTGCGACCACCAGCAGCAGAAAGCTCGCGCGCGCGATGTTCGGCAGGTAGGCGAGGATGCGGTCGCCGAAGAAAAAAGTCCCGAGCGACCAGACCCCGACCCAGAGCGCAGCGCCGAGTGTGTTGTACAGCAGGAAGTGGCGCCGCGTCATGCCGGCGCTGCCCGCCACGATGCCGTTGATCTGGCGCGCGAGCTCGACGAAGCGCGCGAGCATGACCATCGCGCCGCCCCAGCGGTCGAAGAAGCGCTGCACAAAGGACAGGCGCTCGGCGTTGATACCGACGTAGGAACCGTAGCGCACCAGCAGCCGCATGCCGCCATAGCGCCCGATGGCGAAGCCGATATTGTCGCCGATCACGGCGCCGAGCCACGCGCATGCGATTACCCACTCGATGTGCAGCCCGCCGCGTGCGGCGATCAGCGAAGCGGCGATCAGCGTCGTCTCCCCCGGCGTCGGCAGGCCGAAGTCCTCGAGCATGACGAGCAGGAACACGGCCAGATAGCCGTAGTGGTGCAGGAACGTGCCGTGCGCGTCGATGACGTGCTGCAGCGTGTCGGCGCTCATGGCTGCGGCCGGTGCGCCGGGGCCTTCGCTAAGTGCCGCCGCAACCGCCCGCAGCCTGCTGCATCGGCGGGCAGCGCACGCTTCCGTAGGAGCAGAACACGCAGCAGTCGCCGGGTTTGGAGCGCAGCAGCGCGCCGCAGCCTGTGCACTCGTAGAAGAACTGGCAGCCGTCGGTCGGCATCGCCTCTTCGCGCGCGAAGCCGCAGCGCGGACAGGTGAGCACGGAGCGCAGAATCGGGGCCGAAGCGGTCATCCCGGTGGTGGGCGGAAAGAGGTCAATTCAACCTCGGGGTGAAGCGCAACCGTAGCCGCGCTCGAAACAGACTCGCATGATAGCCGCCAAGACTTGCCTGCGGGCCTCAATCAGCGCTTCGGGTGCCTGTCACGCGATGGCACGTGGCCGATGAGACTGACTGTATGATTCGGGCTCCTCTGTCATTCGCAAGGAGAAAGCCGCGTGGCCCGACTATTGGCAGCCTTGGCGCTCGCATTCGGTCTGCTCGCGTCCGCGCCGGCGGAGGCGATGAGCGCGAGCGAGCTGCTGGCGAATTGCACCGAGGTCGTGAAAGGCGCCGACGGCGCGCCCAACGTCGATCCCTACAAGGCCGGGCAGTGCATGGGCTACATCCAGGGATTCGGCGAGGGCGCGAAGGTCTCGGCGCTCGGCGCCAGCACCGACATGACGGAATACGAGAAGCGCAGATTCTTCTGCGTTCCGCAGGGCGTCACTAACCTGCAGATGGTCCGCGTGCTGGTGAAGGCGCTGCGCAGCCAGTCCGAGGAACACCTTCGTGAGGAGGCTGGCGTGCTGGTGGGCATAGAGCTGCGCCGGGCGTATCCGTGCCAGCCGGGCGCCAAGCAATCGCGCTGAGACTCGCGCGCCCCGGCCGAGACTCCGGAGAAGATTCGTGACGCACCATTTATCGATCACCGTCGCCGCCACCGCGTTCGCCAGCGCCGCGGCGCCGCCTGCCGCCGAGCATCGGCACGAGGTCGCGCCGCCCGCCGCCATGTCGATGCAGATGCCGCAGCCGGCAGATACGCGCCAGCTGGTGAGCTTCCCGCCCATGCTGCTCGAGCACGAGATGCGCAAGATGGGCGACCACCTCGCGACGCTGCGGATGATCCAGGCCGCGCTCGCGAACAACGCCTACGACGAAGCCGCGAAGCTCGCGGAGCACCGCCTCGGCCTGAGCTCGTTCGAGCTGCACGGCGCGCACGAGGTCGCCCCCTACATGCCCGCGGGCATGCAGGCCATGGGTACCGAGATGCACAAGGCGGCGAGCCGCTTCGCGATCGAGGTCGACAAGGCGGGCCGCCACCGGCGACCTGCGCCCGGCGCTGGGCGCGCTCGCGGATCTCACCCAGCGCTGCGTAGCCTGTGACGCGGCGTATCGCCTGCATTAGCAGCCGACGGCGGCTTCCCTGTTTTGCAATCCTTCATCTTTCCAGGCGCTCGGTTCGGTAACATCGCGCCGGTGCAGTGATTCCAGACCTGCCTGATTAATTGCGTATCTCGTTCGCCACATGACTGCCCAAGCCGTGCCGAAGCGCACCCGCTCCAGGGCTGCGGCCGAAGCCGGGCAGCTGCGCGTATCGGCCGACGAGAAGATCGAGGCGCTGTCGCTCCTGTGGCAGCAGCCCCTGGCGGGGATGTGCGTCGTCCAGCGCGGACGCATTGTCTTCTGCAACAATCGCTTTGTCGGCATGCTCGGGTATACGAGCGAGGAGCTCGGCCGGCTGCCCGCGAAGAGGGTGCTGCCGGAGGTGCTCGAAGACCTCGCCATGCGCAGCGTTAGCCACGAGCGCCGCGGGCGCGAGCACGATGCCGCGCACCCGGTGAAAGCACGGCGCAAGGATGGCTGGCCCGTGGAGCTCGAGTGTTTCGGCAGCAGCGCCACGTTTCGCGGACGTCCGGCGACGCTGCTTATCGTCATCGACGTCAGCGCGCGCAAGCGCGCCGAGGACGATCTCAAGGGCTCGGTGAGGAGGCTCGAGGCCACGCTGCGCGGAACCGTCGGCGCGATCAGCTCGATCAGCGAGATCAGAGACCCCTACACGGCCGGCCATCAGAGAAGGGTCGGATTGCTCGCCGCCGAGATCGGCCGGGCCTTGGGATTGCCCGAGGCGACCAACGAGGGTCTGCTGATCGCCGGGGAGGTGCATGACGTCGGCAAGATTGGCGTGCCGATCGAGATCTTGGTGCTGCCGCGCCGGCTGAGCGTCGAGGAGTTCAGCATGGTCAAGCGCCACGCCCGCTTCGGCTACGAGATGCTGAAGGGCGTGGAGTTTCCCTGGCCGGTGGCGGATGCCGTCTGCCACCATCATGAGCGGCTCGACGGCAGCGGCTACCCCGACGGCCTCAAGGGAGACGAGATTGCGATCGACGCGCGAATCGTGGCGGTCGCGGACGTCATCGAATCGATCGCGTCGCATCGTCCCTACCATCCCGCCCTGGGCGTGGGCACCGCCCTAGCGGAGCTGAAGAAGGGCAGCGGAACCCTGTTCGACCCCGCGGTGGTGCGCGCCTGCCTGAGCTTGTTCGCGAAGGGCACGGACAGCCGGGTCGCGGAGCTCTTCGAGTTCCCGGCGCGTTAGCCGCCTGCCGCACCGGATCGGAGCGCCGCGGCGCTCGAGACGACATCCACCGGCGCTCGACCGGCCCTTGATCGACGTCAAAGTGACGCGCGACCGTACCGGGACAATACCGCATCGGGCGACTGGACCCGTCTGCGACACCGTGACGACGGGAACCGCGCGCACCGCAATGCTTCGCCGGCGCTCGCAAGGAGACTGACATGGCAGGTCTGGAAGTGGTGCTTTGCAATCCCGTTCGCACTGCCATCGGCACCTACGGCGGCGCGCTCAAGGACACGCCCGCGCCCGCGCTCGGCGCCGCGGCGATCCGCGAGGCGCTCAAGCGCTCGGGGCTCGCGCCCGAGAAAGTGGACGCGGCGCTGCTGGGCAACGTGGTGCAGGCCGGCGTCAAGATGAATCCCGCGCGCCAGGCGGCGATCGCCGGCGGACTGCCGGTGCAGGTTCCGGCGCTCACCGTGAACCGCGTGTGCGGCTCGGGCGCGCAGAGCGTGGCCAGCGCCGCGCTCGAGATCTGGTCCGGAATGATTCGCTGCGCGATCGCGGGCGGCATGGAGAACATGGACCAGGCGCCGTACCTGATGTACGGCGGACGCTGGGGCTACCGCATGGGCAACGCGCAGCTCTACGACGCCATGCTGCACGACGGGCTGAACGACGCCTTCAGCGGCCAGCACTCGGGATGGCACACCGAGGATCTGGCGACCAGATACGAGGTGTCGCGCGCGGACCAGGATCGCTGGGCGCTGCGCTCGCAGCAGCGCTTTGCCGCGGCGCAGGCCGCCGGCAAGTTCAGTGCGGAAATCGCCGGCGTCGAGGTGAAAGGCAAGAAGGGGCCGGTGCTGTTCGACAAGGACGAACACAACCGGCCGGACACCACGGCAGAGGCGCTCGCCAAGCTCAAGCCGGCCTTTCGCAAGGACGGCAGCATCACCGCCGGCAATGCGCCCGGCCTGAACAGCGGCGCGGCGGCGATGATCGTCGCCGAGCGCGGCTGGGCGGAGAAGAACGGCCTGGTGCCGATTGCACGGCTCGCCTCCTACGGCGTGGCGGCGGTCGAGCCGGGAATGTTCGGCATCGGCCCGGTGCCGGCGGTGCGCCAGGCGCTCGAGCGCGCCGGCTGGAAGATCGGCGACCTCCAGCGCGTCGAGATCAACGAGGCGTTCGCCGCGATCGCGCTCGCCTGCCTGCGCGAGCTCGGGCTGGCCGAGGACGTGGTGAACGTGGAGGGCGGGGCGATCGCGCACGGCCATCCGATCGGGGCCACCGGAGCGATCCTCGCCACGCGCCTCATGCACTCGATGAAGCGCGACGGCCTGAAGCGCGGCGTCGCGACGCTGTGCATCGGCGGCGGGCAGGGCATCGCGCTGGCGCTGGAAGCGCTGTAGCTAGCGGCAACCTGCTGCGGATAACCCAACCATCTCAAGCAAGAGAGGCGGCAACATGTACAAGCGCATATTGGTCCCTGTCGACGGCAGCAGCACGGCAAGCCGTGGGTTGAAGGAAGCGCTGAGCATCGCGAGACAGCAACGCGCAAGTCTGGTCCTGTTCTACGCGGTCGACGAGTCCTTCATCATGGCGGCCGGCGACGGAATGATGCTCCCGGACAATGTGTTCACGTCGTTGCGCGTCGCGGGACAGAAGATCCTCGCCAAGGCGGCCGTGCTTGCGCGCAAGAGCGGAGTGCGTGCGCGCACGGTGCTCGCCGAGTCGATGGCGGGTCCGGTGGCCGAGTTGATCCTTCGCGAGGCAAAGCGCTGCAAGGCCGATCTGATCGTGATGGGGACCCACGGACGTCGCGGGGTGAGGCGCCTGGTGATGGGCAGCGACGCCGAGCACGTGCTGCGTGAGACGCCGGTACCGGTGCTGCTGGTGCGTGGCGTGGCGGCGGCCGGGCGGGGAAAACGAGGACGGCGGTGAGCCGGCCGCGCGCCGCCCTTTGCGGCGGCTGTGGATACGAAGGTGCGGCGTAGCGCTTTGGGCGCCGGGGCTACTCGGCGATGACGCACCGCGCGCGCCTGGGCATCGTCGCGCTCGCGGTCCTGGTCGCCGCTGCGGGCGTGCTGTTGCTCTGGGCACCTGCCAGGCGGGCTTTATTCGGTCCCCCGGCCGGCCCGCAGAAGATCGTGCTCTCGGGCAACATCGAGGCCCATCAGAGCGTGCTGAGCTTCAGCCAGGTCCAGGCGCCGATTGTGTATCTCGCCTTCGACGAGGGCAAGTCCGTCGCAGCCGGAACCGTGCTGGCCCGGGTCGACGATCGCTTCTACCGCCAGCAGCTGCAAATCGACCAGACCAATCTCGAGGTCGCGCGGCGGGCGGTCGCGGTGAACGAGAGCAACCTCGCCGCAGCCCGCAACACGGTCGCCAGCGACCGCTTCAACCTTGCCGAAAAGAAGCGCGAGCTCGCGCGCGACGAAGCGCAGCTGAAATCCGGCGCTGTCTCGCAGTTAACCTATGACCTCGCCTCCACCGCCGCGGCGCAGGCAGCCGCCGAGCTCGCGCGCGACCTGGCCCTCGTCCAGGTGGCACGCGACAATATCGAGCTCGCGCGCGCCAACCACGCGGCGGCCGAGGCGAAGGCGGGGCTCGATCGGGTCACCCTCTCCTACACGGTTTTGCGCGCCCCCTTCGGCGGAGTGCTGGCGGAGCGCGAGGCCGAACTGGGCGAGCTGGCCGGACCCGGTGTGGCCATCTTCACGCTCGACGACCTCGACCACGTCTGGCTGCGCGCCTACGTGAACGAGACGAACCTGGGGGCGATTCGTCTGGGTGAGGCGGTAGAAGTGGCGACCGACACCTATCCCGGCAAGATCTATCACGGCCGCATCGGCTTCATCTCCTCCCAGGCCGAGTTCACCCCGAAGACAGTCGAGACCCACGGCGAGCGGGTCGCGCTCGTCTATCGCATCCGCATCGACATCGACAATCCCACGCACGAGCTGCTGCCGGGGATGCCGGCGCAGGCGACGATCGCGCTGCTGCCCGCGGGAAAATGACGGCGCAACGCGGCGCAGCGGCGGTGAGCGTGCGCGCGCTCAGCAAGAGCTTCGGGCCCGTGCTGGCGGTGCGGGAGGTCGAGTTCGCGGTGGCACCGGGAGAGGTGTTCGGGCTGGTCGGGCCCGACGGCGCGGGCAAGACCACGATCATGCGCATGCTGGCCGGCGTGCTGCGTCCCGATGCGGGCGATATCGAGGTCGACGGCGTGGACGCGCGCGCCGAGCCCGAGCACGCCAAGCTGCGCCTGAGCTACATGCCGCAGCGCTTCGGCCTGTACGAGGATCTCACGGTCGCCGAGAACATCCGCTTCTACGGCGAATTATTCGCCGTTTCTCCCGTCGAGCGCGCGCGGCGCAGCCGGGAACTGCTCGATGCCGCCGGCCTGTCGCCGTTCCTGCGCCGGCTGGCGGGCCAGCTCTCCGGCGGGATGAAGCAGAAGCTCGGCCTGATCTGCGCCCTGATCCACACCCCCCGCGTGCTGCTGCTCGACGAGCCGACGACCGGCGTCGATCCCGTTTCGCGGCGCGAGTTCTGGGCGATCCTGTACAGCCTGCGCGAGCGCGGGGTCGCCATCGTGCTTTCCACCGCGTACATGGACGAGGCGGAGCGCTGCTCGCGTCTGGCCCTGCTGCAAGGCGGTCAGATCCGCCATTGCGATACGCCTGCGCGCCTCAAGCAGGCGATGCCGGGCGCGATGCTCGCCGTGGCGTCGGCCGATCCGCGCGCCTTGCGCGCGGCGCTCGCAGGCACGCCCGGAGTGCTTGGCGTCCTGCTCATGGGCGATCGCGTGCACGTGCGGGTCGACGATTCCGCGCGGCGCGTCCCCGAGCTGCGTGCGCGGCTCGCCGAGCGGGGCATCACGGAGTTCGACCTTAGAACCGCCGAGCCCGGCATCGAAGACGTGTTCGTGGCCCTGCTCGGAACCGGGGCACAGGCATGAGCGAGGCCGTGCCCGCGGTGCTCACCCGGGGGCTGACCAAGAAGTTCGGCGCCTTCACCGCCGTGGACCACCTCGATTTGAGCATCGAAAAAGGCCAGGTTGTCGGCTTCATCGGACCCAACGGTGCCGGGAAGTCGACCACCATCCGCATGCTCTGCGGTCTGCTGCGCCCGACCGAGGGCACGGCTACGGTGGCGGGCCTCGATGTCGGCCGCGAGCCCGAAGCCGTGCGCGAGCACATCGGTTACATGTCGCAGAAATTCTCCCTGTACGGGGACCTGACGGTACGCGAAAACCTCAGGTTCTTCGGCGGCATCTACCGGGTCCCGCGCCGCGACATCGAGGAGCGCACGCGCGCGGCCGTGTCGATGGCCGGGCTCGAGGGCCGCGAGGGGGCGCTAGTGCGCACGCTCGCGGGCGGCTGGAAGCAGCGCCTCGCGCTGGGCTGCGCGATCCTGCACCGCCCGCCGATCCTGTTTCTCGACGAGCCGACCTCCGGCGTCGAGCCCGAGGCGCGGCGTCGGTTCTGGGACCTGATCCACGAGCTGGCGGGGGGTGGCGTCACCATCCTGGTGTCCACGCACTACATGGAGGAGGCCGAGTACTGCAACCGCATCGCGCTCATCGATCGCGGCAAGCTCATCGCGATGGGCGCTCCGGGCGAGCTGCGCAGTCAGCGGCTCGGCGGCCAGCTGGTCGAGGTCGAGTGCGCGCCGCTTGGAGCCGCGCTGCAGGCGCTCGCCGCTGCGCCGGGCGTGATCGAGGCCGCCATCTTCGGCGACAAGCTCCACGTCGTGCTCGGCGAAGCGGGCCTCGGCCCCGCCGAGCTGCCCGGCTTTCTCGCCGCGCGCGGCATCCAGGTCGCTCAGGTGCGCAGCGTCGCGCCGAGCCTCGAGGACGTCTTCGTGCACCTCGTGTCCGGCGGGCAGGATGAAAGGATCGCGGCATGAAGGCACGGCGGCTCCTCGCCATGGCGTACAAGGAAATGCTCCAGGTCTGGCGCGACCCCCGCAGCCTTGCTGTCGCGCTGCTGATGCCGCTCATGCAGATGCTGCTGCTCGGCTATGGGGTGAGCCTCGACATCAAGCGGGTGCCGCTGTGCGTCTTCGACCAGGAGAACAGCCAGCAGAGCCGCGCCGTGGTCGAGCGCTTCGTCTCGTCCGGCTGGTTCTCGATCCGGCGTACGCTCGGACGCGAGGCCGGCATTCGCGACGCGATGGATCGTGGCCAATGCATCGCCGCCGCGGTGATTCCGGGGGACTTCTCGCGCCAGCTGGCCGCGACCGGAAGCGCGCCGTTACAGGGCGTTTTCGACGCGACCGACGTCAATACCACGAACATCGCGCTCGGCTACGCGCAAGGCGTGATCGCACAGGCGAACGCCGACATCGCGGCGCGCTGGGCGGCCTCGCACGGCGTTCGGCCGTCCCTGGTCGGCCAGGTCGATCTCGAGCCCAGCACCTGGTTCAATGAAACCCTGGACAGCCGCAACTTCATCATCCCCGGGGTGGTGGCGGTGATCCTCGCGCTGGTTGGCGCGCAACTCACCTCGCTCACGGTTTCGCGCGAGTGGGAGCGCGGAACGATGGAGCAATTGATCTCGACGCCGGTGACGGCGCTCGAAGTCATGATCGGCAAGCTGATCCCGTATTTCGCGATCGGCCTGCTCGACGCCGCGTTCTGCCTGCTCGCCGCCATCTACTGGTTCGCAGTGCCCTTCCGGGGGAGCGTGCTCGCGTTGTTCACGACCACCGCGCTGTTCCTCATCGTGGTGCTCGGCATGGGCTACGTCATATCGGTGCGCGTGCGCAGCCAGCTCGGCGCGAGCCAGATCGCCCTGCTCGTCACCATGCTGCCCACCACCCTGCTCTCGGGCTATACCTTTCCGATCGACCAGATGCCGGCGCCGATCCGCGCCATCACCCTGGCCGTGTATTCGCGCTATTACGTCACGGTCCTGCGCGCGATCTTTCTCAAGGGCAGCGGACTCGCCGAACTCTGGCTGCCGCTGCTCGGCCTCGCCATCTACGCCGCGGTCATCGTGGCGATCGCCGCGCGGGCCTTCCGCAAGCGGCTGGACTAGCGCGATGCTCGAACGCCTGTCGGTGATGCTGATGAAGGAGTTTCTCGAGCTCAGGCGCGATCGCTGGGCGATGTTCCGCCTGGTCGTTCCGCTGATCCTGCAGATGTTCATCTTCGGCTACGCGGCGACCTTCACGGTGTATCACGTCGCCACCGCGATCCTCGACCTGGACCGCAGCGCCGCCAGCCGCAGCCTAGTGTCGCACTTCCTCGCCACCTCCCGCTTCGACGTCGTCGACGTGGCCGAGAGCCAGAGCAAGATCACGCAGGACATCGATCGCGGCACGGCCGTCATTGCCATCGTCATCCACGCCGGCTTCGGCCGCGACCTGCAGAACGGCAGCGGCGCGCCGCTGCAGGTCATCGTGGATGGCACCAACTCGAACACGGCGCTGATCGCTCTCGGCTACATAAACCAGATCGTGGCCCAGTTCTCGGCCGGGCAGGCGAGCCGCGCGCGCGCGCCGGGGGTCGGCGGCGCGACGCCGCAGATCGGGATCACGCTCGTGCCGCGCCCCTGGTTCAACGAAGGCCTCAACGAGCGCTGGTTCTTCATCCCCGGAGTGATCGGCACGCTGACGCTGCTTCAGGTGGTCAGCCTCACCGCGTTCGCCATCGTGCGCGAGCGCGAGGTCGGCACGCTCGAGCAGATCATGGTCAGTCCGATCCGTCCGGTGGAGTTCATCCTTGGCAAGACCGTGCCGTTCTTTCTCATCGGGCTCGGCGACATCGCCCTGGTGAGCGCCATCGGCATCCTCTGGTTCCGCGTCCCGTTCGCCGGGAGCCCTTGGGTGATGCTGCTCGGCGCCTCGCTTTTTCTGCTTGCGGCGCTCGGCATGGGGTTGCTGCTGTCGACGTTCTCGCGCACCCAGCAACAGGCCTTCGCGCTCAACTTCTTCCTGGTCAATCCGTTCTTCATTCTGTCGGGGTTCGCTTTTCCGATCGCGGCCATGCCCAAGCTCCTGCAATGGTTCACAGTGGTCAATCCGTTGCGCTATTTCCTGGTGGTCCTACGCGCGGTGTTCCTGAAGGGAGTCGGGGTGTCGATCCTGTGGCCGGAGCTCGGGGCGATGGCGCTGCTCGCCTTAGGCATGCTGACAGTGAGCGTGCTGCGTTTTCGCAAGTCGCTCGATTAGGGCGCTGCGCGCCGCCTCCGGTTCAGGCTGAGGCCGGCGTCAGCACGGGAAGGGCTCGCGGGTGTAGCATCCAAGGTCCGTCCTCCTTGGCGTGCATTCGAGACCATGCCTCGCGTCGCCGCTCCTGCCGGGTGTTCTTGCCGCACATGGCGCAAAGCACTGCTGGCCGCGCTGGGAGGCTGCTACGTCGCGCTCGCGCAGGCGGCCGGCGGACCTCTGGGCATCGATCACCGCATCGGCCTGGACCAGAGTGGCGTCTGGGCGCGCCATGACCAGGTGCTGCTGCAGGAGCTGACCCTCGCCACCGTTTTGGGAGGTGCCCTCTGGGAAGGCGGCGATAGCCGCCTCGGCCAGACCTTCTGGCGCTCGGTAGACTCGTCGGCGATCTCGATCGTCGCGACGACCGTGGCGAAGGACGTGTTCACCCGCGCGCGCCCCACCCAGACTGCGGATCCCAATCTGTGGTTCCAGGGCAGTCACCATTACAGTTTTCCGAGCGGCGAGGTGTCCTTCGTCAGCGCTGCCGTGACCCCTTTCGTGCTGGAGTATCGCGACCAACACCCCGGGGTCTATGCGCTCGAGCTATTGCCGCTGTATGACGGGATTGCGCGCCTGAAATCCCAGGCGCACTGGCAGACCGACGTGCTCGCGGGCTTCGCGCTCGGCACCGCCGCGGGGTACTACGCGCAGCACCGGAGCTCGCCCATCATCCTCGATGCGCTGCCGCACGGCTTCGAGGTCGGCCTGCGCAAGCACTGGTAGTGGCCGGTGGCCCCTGCCACCGAGCGTTCCGGCGGCGCTCAGTAGTGCCGGCCCGTCGGGCCGGCCCCCATGCCGAACATGGCCGCGTTGAGCATGCCGATCACAATACCGATCACGATGGTGATCACCACTACCACGGTGGTGTAGCCGAGCGCCTTCTGCGGCGGCACCTTCATTAGCACCGGCACGCCCAGGTAGAACAGATACAGCGAGTACAGTGCGCCGAGGAGGGAGGCGAGCCAGCCGAGAACCGGCACGATCACCAAGACCCCCGCGACCCAGGAAGCGGTCATCGCATAGGCCGTGAGCCTTAGCGCCTGGGCGAGGTTCTTGCGCCCGCCGAAGCCCGGCGCCAGCGCGTCGGCGATGAACGCGACCACGAACACCATCACCAGGCTCAGTGCGTAGCCCACGACGGTGAAGCCCAGCTCGGCACCCAAACCCATGCGTACGCCGAAGAAGCCGGCGATGAACGCCCGGCTGATCAGGCCCGCGATGGCGGGAATGAGCGCCAGGATCGCGATGTAGCCGCGATACAGCGACTGGGCATCAGTCTGCTCCTGCTCGATGACCCGCCACTCGCTCCTGGGCTGGAGCAGGATCTTCCTCGCGCGCTCGACGATGTTCATGTGCCATCCTGACGTCAGCTGACGACATGGTGAGTATAGGCGTCCGGTGCGGCGTCCACAACGAAGCGCGCGGGCGAGTTGCGGACGCGGTGCGCCGGGATCACGCTTTCAGCTCGGGAAAATCCTCGTCCCAGAACTCGTTCCTGCGCCGCGCCTCGCCATGGCGCTCGTTCTCGGCGCCGCGCAGCTGCACGCGGCGGATCTTGCCTGAGATGGTCTTGGGCAGTTCGGAGAACTCGATGCGGCGGATGCGCTTGTAGGGCGCCAGCCGCTCGCGCGTGAAGCGGAAGATCGCGAGCGCGGTCGCGCGCGAGGGCTCGAAGCCGGGCTTGAGCACGAGGTAGGCCTTCGGCACGGAAAGGCGCAGGGCGTGCGGGCTGGGTACCACGGCGGCCTCGGCGACCGCGTCGTGCTCGATCAGCGCGCTCTCCAGCTCGAACGGGCTGATGCGGTAGTCGGCGCTCTTGAACACGTCGTCGGCGCGCCCGACGTACCAGAAGTACCCGTCGGCGTCGCGCGACGCGACATCCGCGGTGCGGTAGTACGCACCGCCGAGCAGCTCCCGGGTGCGCTCGGGATTGTCGATGTATCCGGTCATCAGCCCGACCGGGCGCGAGCGGAGGTCGATCGCGACCTCGCCCTCGTCGGCGGGTCGGTCATCGGTGACGTCGAGCAGATCGATCTTGAAGCCCGGCAGCGGGCGGCCCATCGAGCCGGGCTTCACCGGCTGACCCGGTGGATTGCCGAGCTGCGCAGTGGTCTCGGTCTGCCCGTAGCCGTCGCGCACGGTGATGTTCCACGCCGCCTGCACGCGCTCGATCACTTCCGGGTTGAGCGGCTCGCCGGCGCTCGCCAGCTCTCGCAGCTTGACCGGATAGGCCTTGAGGTCCTCCAGGATCAGCATGCGCCAAACCGTCGGCGGCGCGCACAATGTGGTCACGCCGTGGCGCACCAGCGCTTCGAGCGTCTTCTTCGCGTCGAAGCGCGCGAGGTTGTACAGGAACACCGTCGCCCCTGCGTTCCACGGCGCGAACAGGCAGCTCCAGGCGTGCTTCGCCCAGCCCGGCGAGCTGATGTTGAAGTGCACGTCGCCTTCGCGCAGGCCGAGCCAGTACATGGTCGACAGGTGCCCGACCGGGTAGCTCTGGTGGGTGTGCTCCACCATCTTCGGCCGCGCGGTGGTGCCGGAGGTGAAGTACAGCAGCAAGGGATCGTCGGCGCGCGTGACGCCGTCGGGCGCGAAGCTCGCGCCGGCCTCATCGGCCTTCCGGTACGAGATCCATCCCGCGGCGTCCCCGCCGACCAGAATGCGCGAGTACGCTCCGGGGAGGTCGGCAAACTTGCCGTACGCGGCCATATCGGCGATGACGTGCTGGATATTGCCGCGCTCGATCCTGTCCTGCAGGTCGGCCTGCGTGAGCTGCGTGGTTGCCGGGCTTACCACCGCGCCGAGCTTCATCGCCGCGAGCGTGATCTCCCAGAGCGGCACCACGTTCGGCAGCATCACGAGCATGCAGTCGCCGCGCCGCACGCCATTCGCGCGCAGGAAGTTGGCGACGCGGTTGGAGCGCGCGCTCATGTCGGCGAACGTGGCGCGCGCCTCGGAGCCGTCCTCGTTCACTACCCACAGAGCGGTGCGCTGGTTGTCGCGCGCGATCACGTCGAAGTAATCGAGCGCCCAGTTGAACTCGGCGAGCTGCGGCCAGCGGAATCCGGCGAAGGCGGCGGCGTAGTTGTCGCGGTTGGCGATCAGGAAATCGCGGGCTTGCAGGAAAGTCTGGGTCGCGTTCATCGTGCCCCTCCTCAGGTGGCCTCGATCGGGAAAGGCCGATGTTATTCGCCGGGCGGCGAAATTCAAACCCGCGTTCGCTCCCGGCGCGCGCGTGAAGGCCTGCAGCCGCCAGGTATCGTGCGCCTCGTCGTGACGCAGGATGCGGCGGTTGCCGTCTTCGGCCCCGAACCCTGAGACAGCGGCATCGGGGCCCCTGCCAGCGATCGGCGATGTGGAGGGCGGCTAGCAGCCGTACGCCCAGCCGGAAAGCGAGCGGGTCCCGCTCGTCACGGTCGACGGCATGGGATTCGACACGGATCGTCATCGCCGCGGGCTCGGGCGCGCTCAGTGCGCCCGCACGAACGTGACGCGGGAGCGCAACGCCGCGTGAGCAGGGCTACGCCAAATGCCTGGCCAACCGTTGCGCCGCCGACGACGTGACCCGGGTCGTTAAAGGCGGCGGTGCGCAGCGCCTCGAGCAATGCGCCTGTGAAGTTTGATCGAGGTCAAAGCCGCGGTACCCGGGCACGGTACCTTTGGCGTTGTCGGAGCGCGGGTGCGGCGTGCGCCGCAGTCCGGCACCGATCGCGAGCAAGGAGACGCAGGGAATGAAAGCAGAACGCGGGGGATTCCGGATGCTGCGCAGGGAGCAGCTGCTGCAGGAACTGGTGCACGACAGTTACAAGTCCAAGCGCAAGCTGCCCGAGCCGACGCGCTGCCCGCAGTGCGGGGCGACGTATCACAAGGGCCGCTGGACCTGGGACCTCGCGCCGGCCGGCGCGCACGAGGAAACCTGCCCGGCCTGCCATCGCATCCACGACAAGTTTCCCGCCGGCTACGTGAATCTGACCGGCGCGTTCCTGGCCGCCCATCGCGACGACATCGTGCACGTGGTGCGCAGCCACGAGGCGAAGGAGAAGGCCGAGCATGCACTCGAGCGCATCATGGCGATCGAGAACACCACGGACGGGATTCTGGTCACCACCACCGACGCGCACCTGGCGCGCAACATCGCCGAAGCGCTGCACAACTCGTTCAAGGGCGAGCTCGAGTACCACTACAACAAGGAAGAGAACCTGCTGCGCGTGAACTGGAGTCGATGAGATACCGGCGGCGCAAAAGAAAACGGCCCGGCGCAAGCCGGGCCGTGGTTCGAGCCGTTTATGTCGGTATTGATCGTTTGGCGTCGCAGCGCTGCGCTACAACGCATGGTTGCTCTACTACTTGCCCATGATGGGTCCGTACAGCGCCCAGTTCTGACCATCGAAGCGCTCCAGCTGCAGCTGGCCGAGCGGGTAGTAGTCGGAGGGGCTGGTGTTGATCTTGATCCCGGGTAGCAGCATTGGCAACTCGAGGTTCTTGATGTGCGCGGCCTGCTTCATGATGTTCGCCCGCGTCAGGTCGTTGCCGCACGCCTTGAGCACGTGCACCAGCGTCTGTGCCACGGTGTAGCCGTAGGGGTTGAAGTTGTTGGCCGGATCGTCATTCGGCATGTACTTCTTCATCCACTCCTTGAAATGGACCATGTCAGGATCGTTATCCCACTCCTTGTCGGACGCGTCCTTGATGTAGGCAGTGGAGATGACGCCTTTGGCCTTTTCGAGGCCCGCCGGCTTGAGCACCGCGCCGGTCGAGTTCGACACGTTATTGAGGTACTGAATCGGGTGCCAGCCGATGTCGTAGGCTTGGCGGATCGCCTGCGCCGCAAACTTCGGCGTGGTGATGTTGACGAACACGTCCGCGCCCGAGCCCTTGAGCGACACGATCTGCGAGTCGACCGTCGGCTCGCTGGTTTCGTAGCTGACCTCCTTGACGATCATCGTCTTCGCCTTGGCGCCCAGACCATCGACCAGTCCCTTCAGATAATCCTTGCCGTAGTCATCGTTCTGGTAGAGCACGCCGATCTTGGCGTGCGGGTGGTTCTTGAGGATGTCCGCGGCGTAGATCCGGGCCTCCTGCTGGTAGCTGGGCTGCCAGCCCATGGTCCAGGGGAAGTGCTTGGGATCGCCCCACATAGTGGCGCCGGTGGCGAGGAACAGCTGCGGAACCTTCTTCGCGTTGAGGTACTTGTGCACCGAGACGTTGGTCGGTGTGCCGAGGCTGCCGAACATGAAGAGCACGTTGTCCTGCTCGACGAGCTTGCGTGTCTGCTCGACTGTCTTCGGCGGGCTGTAGCCGTCGTCCATGCTCTTCAGATCGATCTTGCGACCGTTGATGCCGCCCTCTTCGTTGATCATCTTGAAGTAGGCGGCCTCCGCCTTGCCGATCTGTCCGTAGGCCGAGGCCGGGCCACTGTAAGGCATCGTTTGCCCGATCTTGATCTCGGTGTCGGTCACGCCCGGCCCATAATGCTTGGCCGCCAGGGCGGGCGCTGCCGAAAGCGCAAGCCCGATCGCGACGGCGGCCGGGGTCAACAGCTTCTTGTAAGACATAATCTCCTCCTTTTGTGGTGGATGGCTTCGCCCGTCAAGGGCTCCGCTACTTGCGGAAACGCCGCGTTGCCCAAGCCAAGGCAATGCGGAGAAAGGCTACCACGCCCCCGGGCATCAGGTACATGAAGCCGATCAGGAACACCCCGTAGATGGCCCAAGGCGCGGCCTTCGAGATCTGGCTGGCAATGTTGGGGATGAACACGATGAAGGCGCCGCCGAACACCGCGCCGGCGATCGACGAGATGCCGCCGATCACGCTGCCCACGAGGAAACTGATCGACAGGAAGATGTCGAAGCTATCCGGTGCCACGAACTGCACCGCGATGGCGCCGAGCGCCCCGGCAATCCCGGTGTACATGGCGCTTACCCCGAACGTGAGCGACTTGTAGATCGCGGAGTTCACGCCCATCGCCTCCGCGGCGATCGGCTGGTCGCGGATCGCGATCAGCGCGCGGCCGACGCGCCCGTGAAGCAAGTTGCGCGCCAGCAGAAACAACACGATCGCAATGACCAGGGTGAAGAAATACAGCCACTGGTCCTGGTTGACCGGCAGGCCGAATGGCGGGTCCGGCTTGATGATGACGATGCCCTGGACGCCTCCTGTCACGGCGTCGAGGGCCTTGTATTTCAGTAGCGGGGGCATCGTGACGCCGAGCGCGAAAGTGGCGAGCGCGAGGTACAGTCCCTCGAGGCGCAGTGCCGGAAGGCCGAACAGGAAACCTGCGACCAGGCACACCCCCGCGGAGGCTGGCAGGGTCGCCCAGTAGGGTACGTTCAGACTGTTCATGAGGATCGCCGCGGTGTAGGCGCCAAGCGCGTAGAACGCTCCGTGCCCGAGCGAGATCTGCCCGTTGTAGCCGGTGAGCATGTTCAGCCCGAGCAAGGCGATCGCGTATACCAGCACCATCGTCACCTGGAAGGTGTGGTAGCTGCTGATCACGAACGGGAGCGCGCAGCTCAGGACGGCGAGCGCCACCCAGCCGGCGAGCCGCGCGTTCAGGAATCTGGCGCGAGTCGCGATCGCGGTGGTGTTGGCATCCATGCGGCTACACCCGGGTGACGAGCGTCTTGCCGAACAATCCGGCGGGTTTGACGATGAGCACCCCGACGATCAGCACCAGGGCGAGGCTCAGCTTGAGGTCGTTACCGATTACGTATGCGCCCACGAGGTTCTCCAGCACGCCGACGATGAAGCCTCCCAGCACCGCCCCGCCGGGGCTGTCGATTCCGCCGAGCAGGGCGGCGGCGAACGCGTACAACAGCACGCCGGACATCATGTTCGGATCGAGATACACGATCGGCGCCACCATCATTCCCGCGACCGCGCCGACCGCGGCCGCGAGGCCCCAGCCGAGCGCCAGCATCCAGCCGACCCTGATCCCCACCAGGCGTGCCGAGGCGGGATTTTGCGCGGCCGCGCGCATCGCCAGGCCAAGCGGCGTGAAGCGGAAGAATGCGTACAGCAGGACGAGCACAACGAGCGTAACGCCAATTGCTCCAATGCCGTGGGGCGAGACGTATCGGAAGCCGAACAGCGGCTGCGACGGGAACGGGCTCGGGAACGACTTGATGGTGTAGGTGTAGATCCAGCCCGCCAGGCTGTTGAAGATCACCAGCAGGCCGATGAAAACCACGACCACCGAGAGCACCGGCGCGTTCTCCACGGGCCGGATGATCACGCGCTCGATGACGACGCCGCCGACGAACGAGATGAGCACGGTGAGCACGAAGGCGACCCAGTAGGGCAGGCCGGCGTGGATCATCGACCAGGCGATGTAGGTGGAAAACATCGCCATCTCGCCCTGGGCGAAGTTCACCTGGTGCGTGGCCTGATAGATCATGACCAGCGCCAGCGCGACGCTGGCGTAGATCCCGCCAGTCACCAGTCCGGAGCCGACCTGCTCCCAGAAGATGTTCATCGTCGTTGTCCTCGCGGCGGGTGCGCCTCAGTATCCCAGGTAGGAGCGGCGCACCGAATCGTCGTTGCGGATGGCCTCGGCGTCGCCCGAGATCACGATGCGCCCGGTCTCGAGCAGGTAGACATGGTCGGCGAGCTCGAGCGCCATGGCCGCGTTCTGCTCCACCAGCAGGATGGCGACCTTCTCCTTCTGGTTGATGGTGCGCATGATGTCGAAGATCTGCCCCACGATCAAAGGCGCGAGGCCGAACGAAGGCTCGTCGAGCAGCAGCAGGCGCGGCTTGAGCATCAGCGCGCGCGCGATCGCCAGCATCTGCTGCTCGCCGCCGGACAGCGTGCCGGCCTGCTGTCTGCGGCGCTCGCGCAGGCGCGGAAAGTACTCGTACATACGCTCGATGTCCGCGGCGACCGCGTGCCGGTCGCGCCGCGTGTAGCCCCCGAGGCGCAGGTTCTCCTCGGTGCTCAGATGGACGAAGGTGCCGCGTCCGTCGGGAACGTGTGCGATGCCCAGCCGCACGATATCCTCGGTGCCGCGCGCGTCGATGCGCTGGCCGTCGAAGCTGATCTCGCCGCGCGTGCGGATCATGGCGCACACCGCGCGCAGCGTCGTAGTCTTGCCGGCGCCGTTGGCCCCGAGCAGCGTGGTGATCGAGCCCTCCTGCATGTCGAAGCTCAGGCCGTGCAGCACCTGCGTCGGCCCGTAGAAAGCCTCGAGTTTTGCGGCGGAGAGTAGGGCGGCCATCAGTGCGCAGTCCCGAGGTAGGCGCGTATCACCTCCGACTGCTGGCGCACCTCGGCGGGCGAACCGTCGGCGATCTTGCGCCCGAAGTCGAGCGCCACCACCTTGTCGGAGACGCTCATCACCAGGTTCATGTGGTGCTCGACGAGCAGCACGGTAGTCCGCAGCCGATCGCGGATGTCGCGGATCATGACGCCGAGCGCATCGACCTCCTCGTGGTTGAGCCCGCAGGCGGGCTCGTCGAGCAACAGCAGCTTGGGCTCGCTCGCGAGCGCGCGGCCGAGCTCGACGCGCTTCTGGGTGCCGAAGGACAACGCCGACACCGGCGTCTCGGCGACGCTCTCGAGTCGCAGGAACTTCACCAGCTCGCGCGTGCGCGCCTCGGCATCCCTTCGTTCGCGTGCGACCCGCGGCAAGCGCAGGAAGTTGGACACGAAGCCGGTGCGCGTGCGGCAGTGCAGGCCGACCAGGATATTGTCGAACACCGTCATGCTGCGGAACAGAGCGAGGTTCTGGAACGTGCGCCCGATGCCGAGCGCCGCAATGCGGTGCCTGGGGACGCGCAGCAGCGGCCGACCGTCGAACTCGATCTCGCCCTGGGTGACGTCGTAGAGCCGGCTCAGGCAGTTGAACAGCGTGGTCTTGCCCGCTCCGTTGGGCCCGATCAGCCCCGCGATCTGGCCGACGTCGATGTCGAAGGACACGCCGTCGAGCGCCACGATCCCGCCAAAGCGCACATGCACGTTCTTGACGCGCAACAGCGTGCCGGCCGGGATCTGCACTCCTGCTCCTCCTCGTAGATCGACGATCCGCGCTTGCCTGCCGAGATCGCAGGTCGCCCGGTCGCCCCTCCGGTACTTATCGGCGCCCCTCGGTCGGGGGCGCGCTTGTGAGCGGCGATAGTTCCATAAAAGACCGCTGCGGTAAAGCGTCGCTGCACCCGCGCCGCTTGGGCGGCTGCCACCCTGAAACCAAGCATTCAGGAAAAACGGCCGCGTCCGGTCGATCCGCGCCACTGCTCGCCCGTTCGCATCTGCGATCGGCAACCGGGCTATCCGGCGCGCGCGTACTTCGGTATCTTCATCGCCTGAGCGGTCGGCGGGCCGCGCATCTACCGGGTGTCACAAATGCTCGTCAAGTTCCGCTCCGACGCGGGCGCCAGCGTGCTGATGTTCGGCGACGTTGCCGCCAGGCTGCTCAAGCTGATGGGCATGAGCGGCGTAGTCCCCGCCGCGATCCTGGGCAAGGACGTTGCCGCGGCGCTCGCGCGGCTGCAGGCCGCGCTGGCGGTCCACGGCCGCGAGGTTGCCGGCGCGCCCGGCGGCGGCGACGCGGATGCAGCCGCGGGCATCGACCTCGCCACGCGCGCGTTCCCGCTCGTGAAGCTGCTGGAGGCGGCGGCGAAGGAGCAGGCCGACGTCATCTGGGAGCAGGCGCGCTGAGCCGCGCAACTCGCCGGCCGGGGCGCGGGTCGGATAGAATTCAGCGTCCCGCGATGCGCCTCCTGATCTCCAATGACGACGGTTACTTCTCTCCCGGCATCACGCTGCTGGCTGACCGCCTGGCGGCGCTCGGCGAGGTGACGGTCGTCGCCCCGGAGCGCGACCGCTCTGGGGCCTCGAACTCTCTGACGCTGGACCGGCCGCTGAGTGCGCGGCGCGCGGCCAACGGCTTTTTCTTCGTCAACGGCACGCCGACCGATTGCGTACATCTGGCGGTGACCGGGCTGCTCGATTTCCTGCCGGATATCGTCGTGTCGGGCATCAACCTCGGCGCCAACATGGGCGACGACACCATCTATTCCGGCACCGTTGCGGCCGCCACCGAAGGCTATCTGCTCGGCATCCCGTCGCTCGCGGTGTCGCTCGCCAGCAAGGTGGGGGGGCATTACGAGACCGCGGCCGCGATTGCGGCGGAGATGGTCGAGCGTATCGCGCGCGCGCCGCTGCGCGAGCCGGTGCTGCTCAACATCAACGTGCCCGACGTGGCGGCGGCGGAGCTCGCGGGCGTCGAAGTGACGCGCCTCGGCAAGCGCCACAAGGCCGAGCCGGTGGTGCGCATCCAGACGCCGCGCGGCGAGGCCGCCTACTGGATCGGCGCCGCGGGTGACGCGCAGGATGCCGGACCGGGCACCGATTTTTGCGCCGTCGCGGGCAACCGAGTGTCGGTGACGCCGCTGCGGGTCGACCTCACGCATCACGGTCAGCTTGCGCTGGTGAAGGAGTGGCTCGGCCAGTGAACGCGCGTCTGGGCAAGAATTTCGCCGGCATCGGCATGACCTCGCAGCGCACTCGCGCGCGCATGGTCGAGCGCCTGCGCGAGGAAGGCATCCGCGACGAGCGCGTGCTGGCGGCGATGGCGGTGGTGCCGCGTCACGTGTTCGTCGAGGAGGCGCTGGCGAGCCGCGCTTACGAGGACAGCGCGCTGCCGATCGGATTCGGCCAGACCATCTCGCAGCCGTACGTGGTGGCGCGCATGCTCGAGGAGCTCGGCCGCGCGCGCGATCCGGGCAAGGTGCTCGAGGTGGGCACCGGCTGCGGCTACCAGGCCGCGGTGCTGGCGCACGTGGCGCGCGAAGTGTATTCGGTGGAGCGCATTCTGGCGCTTCTTGAGCGCGCGCGCGCCAATCTGCTGGGTCTGAAGCTCGCCAACCTGCGCTTGGTGCACGGCGATGGCAACGCGGGCCTGGAGAAGGCGGCGCCTTTCGACTCGATCATCGTGGCAGCGGCGGCGCCGCAGATTCCGCCGGCCCTGCTACGGCAGCTGGCGCCGGGCGGCAGAATGATCCTGCCGCTGAAAACTTCCGGCGCGGCGCTCGGTGCGCAGCGCCTGATTCTGATCGAGCGCGGCGCGCGCGGATTTACGGAAACCGCCCTGGACCCGGTAAGGTTCGTGCCGCTCGAACCGGGGAAAGCATGACCATGTCCGCACAGCACAGACGCGCCGGCCTGATCGTGGCGGCGGCGCTTGCCGTCGCCGGCTGCGCGAGCCGCCCGGTTTCCGCACCGGTCGAGAGCCTCACGCCGCCCCCCGGGAGCGCGAGCTCGCCGCAAGCGCAGGCCGTGCCCCCGGGCTACTACGTGGTGCAGCGCGGCGACACGCTCTACAGCATCGCGCTGGAGCACGGCGTGGGCTACCGCGATCTGGCGCAGTGGAACAAGATCGACGATCCCGCCAAGATCAGCGTCGGCCAGCTCCTGCGCGTGACGCCGCCGCTGCAACAACCGACGGTTCAGGTGGGCGCGGCGCGCGGCGTTGGAGCGGTGCAGGCACGCCCGCTCGGCGGCCCAACGCCCGCGGCCGCACCGATGGCGCCGCAGCCGGTCGCCCCGGGGGCGACGGTGACCTCGCCGGAGGCGCTGCGACTGCCGTATTCGGCGCAGAACGTGGCGTTGCTGCAGAGCGAAGGTCGGAGTGTACCTGCGCAGCCCACCGCCGCCCAACCCGCGGCCACCCAGGCCGCCGCGACCCCGGCGCCGCAGCAGCTCGCCAAGACCGAACCGCAGCCGGCGCCGGGCGCGGCAGGCCCGATCGATTTCATCTGGCCGGCGAAGGGCAAGCTGCTCGCCGGATTTTCCGAGCCGACCAATAAAGGCATCGACATCGGCGGCAAGCTCGGCGATCCCGTGCTCGCCGCCGCACCGGGCCGCGTTATGTATACCGGCAGCGGCATCCGCGGTTACGGCAAGCTGATCGTCATCAAGCACGACGACGGCTTCAACAGCGTCTACGCGCACAATAAGACCATCCTGGTGAAAGAGGGGCAGGTCGTGACGCGCGGCCAGAAAATCGGCGAGATTGGCGACACCGAGGCCGACATCCCGATGCTGCATTTCGAGATTCGCAAGTCCGGCAAGCCCGTCGATCCCCTCAAGTACCTGCCCGCCATCCCGCGTTGATGAACCACGAGCGCGAGGAATGGTCGCCCGGCCCGGACGAAGGCGCAGTGCCGCCGGCCGTGCCCAACGAGGCGGACGCGCGGAGGCCGAAACGCGCGCCGCCGCGCAAGCGGCCCTGCTCTCGGACCTGACCTAGCTGTACCGACGCGAAGTCAGCGCCAAGCGGCTGCTGACCGCGGACGAAGATCTGGCGAGCGCGCGTGCCGCGCAGGGCGGCGACTTTGGCGCCCGGCAGAGGATGATCGAGCACAACCTGCGGCTGGTGGTGAACATTGCCAAGCATTACCTCAACCGCGGCCTGGCGCTCGGCGACCTGATCGAGGAGGGCAATCTCGGCCTGATGCACGCGATCGGGAAATTCGACCCCGAGCGCGGGTTCCGCTTTTCGACCTATGCGACGTGGTGGATCCGCCAGAACATCGAGCGCGCGATCATGAATCAGTCGCGCACCATCCGGCTTCCGGTGCACGTACTGAAGGAGTTGAACGGCGTGCTGCGCGCCAGGCGTCTGCTCGAGGCCGGATGCGAGCGCGCGGTGACGCACGAGGACACCGCGCACCTGATCGGCAAGCCGCCCGAGGAGGTGCGCCGCATCCTGTCGCTCGGGTGAGCACACCGCCTCGCTCGACGCGCCGCTCGAGGTCGATCCGCTGCTCTCGGTGGGCGAATCGATCGCGGCGGAGGACGCGTTGCCGCCCGAAGCCTCGCTCGCCGGCCACGAGATCGAGGCCCTGGTACAGGGGTGGTTGGCGCAGCTGCCCGACAAGCGGCGCCGCGTGATCGAGCGGCGCTACGGGCTCGCCGGGCGGGATGCGGTGACCCTCGAGACGCTGTCTGACGAACTGGGACTCGCGCGCGAGCGGGTGCGACAGATCCAGGTCGAAGCGCTGGAACGGCTGCGCGCGATCCTGCGCTACCGCGGCATGTCGAAGGATGTGCTGCTGTGAGGCGCGCCGCCGCCCACGCCAGGGCCCGCCGGCTCAGGGGCGCCGGGCGGCGCGCAGCGCCGCAGCGAGGTCGCTCACCGCGCAGGCGTAGAACGAGCTGCGGTTGTAGCGGGTGAGCACGTAGAAGTTGTTGAGCCCGAGACGGTACTCGCTCGGCCGATCGGGGGTCTCGAGCTCGATCAGCGCCGCGCGCGCGTCGGCCGGCACACCCGCGGCGCTGAAGGCGATGCCGGCCTGCGCGAGCTCGGCAAGCGTGTAGCGCGGTTGCACGCCGCCGTCGGCGTAAGCCCAATATCCGTCGCCGCTCACGCTCGCGTCCAGGTCCGCCGGCTCGCCGCGGCGCCAGCCATGCGCTCGCAGGAAGTTGGCGACGCTGCCGATCGCGTCCGCGGCGCTGTCGAGCAGGTCCGCCTTGCCGTCGCCGTCGAAGTCCACCGCGTACTCGCGATAGGTGCGCGGCATGAATTGCGGCAGGCCGATCGCTCCGGCCGGGGAGCCGCGCAGCGCGAGCGCGTCGAGCCCAGCCGCGCGCGCGAACAGCAGGTAGCTCTCCAACTCGCCGCGGAAGTACCGCGCGCGCCGCGGGTCGTCGAAAGCGAGCGTGCTCAGCGCGTCGATCACCCGCCAGCGCCCGGTCTGCCGGCCGTAGAAGGTCTCGATGCCGATGATGGCGACGATCACTTGCGCGGGCACGCCGTACAGGCGCTGCGCGCGCGCGAGCGCAGCGCGGTTCACCTCCCAGAAGCCCAGCCCCTGGCCGATGCGGCGCTCGTTGACGAACATCGCGCGGTAGTCCTCCCAGGAGGGGTGCTGCGCAGGGCCCGGCTGCATTGCGGCGAGCACCGCCGGCAGGAAGCGCGCCTGTGCGAACAGATCGCGCAGCGCCTTGGCGTTGAAGCCGTGGCGCTCGACCATCTGCCGGATGAAGGCGCGCACCTGCGCACGTTCGGGGTACGGGGCCTGCGCCGGCGGCCGGGCGCAGGCGGCGCCGCACAGGACGAAAGCCACCAGCAGGACCGCGAGCCGCTTCATGCCAAGTGGAACTCCTGCACCAGGCGCTTGAGCTCGGCGACGCGCTCGGCGCCGGAGCGCTTCCCGTCCCGCGGCGCGGCGCCATAGCGCAGCTCGATGTAGAGCGTGCCGATGCGGCGGATCGCCGCACCGGCATTCGGCAGGCCGGCAGCGGCGCGCTCCGAGAAGTCGCGCGGGCCCTCGTGCGGGCCGCGCGCGAAGCCGCGCGCACCGAGCTTGCGGCAGAACGCGTGCCAGGCGCGCTGCACCGGATCCGGACGCACCAGCTGGCGCAGCGACCAGACGAGCAGCACCGCGGTCAGCGCGCCCAGCACCGTGAACAGCACTGCGGTGAGCTGGCGCCAGTCCGTGTCGTGCATGCCGAAGTAGCGCATCAGCTCGCGCTGGCGCTCGGGGTTGTAGCCCAGCACCCACAGGTTCCAGCGGTTGCTGAGCGCCTCCCACTGGTAGCGCAGGCCGCGCAGCCACTCGAACTGCGGCCGCCACAGGAACGGCAGCGGCTCGCCCCGAGGCACGGCGCGCCGCGCGCCGCCCGCGATGCTGTCGGGAACCGCGAGCGCGGTCGGGTCGACGCGGATCCACCCTCGGCCGGTCAGGAATACCTCGGCCCAGGCGTGCGCGTCGGACTGGCGCACCGTGAGGTAGTGGTCGTACGGGTTGAGGTCTCCCCCCTGGTAGCCGGTCACCACGCGCGCAGGCACACCTGCCGCGCGCATCAGGAACACGAACGCGGAGGAAAAATACTCGCAGTAGCCGCTACGTGTCTCGAACAGGAAATCGTCGACCGAATTACGCCCGAGCGGCGCCGCATCGAGCGTATACACGAAGCGCTGATCGCGGAAGTAGGCGATGGCGTGGCGCAGGATCTGCTCGTCGCTGGAGGACGCGTGTCGCCACTGCTCTGCGAGCGCGACCGCGCGCGGATCGAACCCTCGGGGCAGTGCGAGCGCGCGCCGCAGTAGCGCCGGATCTTCCCGGGGGTCGGAAACTGGATTGATAGCCGACGTGACCGTGTAGCGGATACGGCTGCGCACCGGCGTGCGCGAGAGGATCTGACCGTCGTCGGTGAAGCGCGCATGCGGTGGCAGGCTCGCGGCGGTCTCGAGCGCGAACAGCCAGTGGTGGTTGTGCGGCTCGAGCACGACGCTGTACCGATAGTGCGCTCCGCCCCGGGGCGCGGTGAACGGCGCGAACTCGGGCCGGCCTTCGCGCCAGGTACGACCGTCGAAGTCCCACAGCACCGGGCCGCGCCAGTACAGCAACGGCTCGGGAGGCGGCTGGCCGGTGAATTCGGCGCGGAACGCGATCGAGTCGGACTGCGCGACGCGCGCCAGCATGCCCGGGGTCATGCTGTCGGACAGCCCCATGATCCCAGTGTACGCGTCCTGCGGCAGGCCCCAGAGCGGGCCCTGGACGCGCGGAAACAGCAGGAACAGCACCAGCGCCGCGGGCGCCGCGTGCGCCAGCAGCAGGACCGAGCTGCGCAGGTTGGCGCGCAGCGGCCGCTGCGCGGCGCTGAGGCCGACCAGCGTGGTGGTGATCGCGAGCAGCGCCACGCACATGGCGAGCGCCGTCGGGATGCTCTGCGTGTACAGGAAATTGGTGACGACGAGGAAATAGCACAGGAACGCGGTCACGGTCGCGTCGCGCTGGGTGCGTGCTTCGAGCAGCTTCAGGCCCGAGAACACCAGCAGCAGCGCAATTCCCGAATTGCGGCCGAATACCGTGTGGTACTCGGCGTACACCCCGACCATGGCCGCGCCGGCCACGGCGAGCAGCAGCCAGCGCGAGGGCAGGGCGCCCCGGACGCGCTGCAGGGCGATGCGCCAGAGATACAGCGCGGCCGTGAGCAGCGTGAGCCACCATGGCACGCGCTCCGTGTGCGGTGCCACCACGATGACCAGCGACACGATCAGGCCGGCGAGATCGCGCCCGCTCAGCGCGTGCAACTCCGGCGCGAGCGGATGCACCGGACTTGCGGGCTGGCTGACGGAGCGCGCGTTCATGGCGACTGGTACAGCGCGAGTGCCTGCAGGCAGGCGTCGCGCTGCGCTTCGCCCTGTGCCGGCGGCAACTCGAGCCCGGGAATCCGCAGGCCGTAGCGCGCCCCCGAGTGCTCGGCGGCCAGCACCCAGCCGGTCAGGCGCGACAGGCGCTCCTCGACACCGAGGTCGCTCGGAAGCAGCCGCCAGTCGAGCCACAACTCGGCGGGGCTGTCGCCGGCGAACTGCTTGGTCAGCATGTCGTCGCTGCGCGCCACCGCTTTCCAGGCAACGTGACGCGGCGAGTCGGAATGCTGGTACGCACGCAGCGCGGTGAAGTCGTCCGTCCCGGCTGCCTGCGCGCGCGCGCTGCCGGCGCCCGTACTCGCGCTGAATGCCGGCAAGGGGCTGCGCTCGGGCCGCGGATAGACCAGGCAGCGGGCGTCGGGCTCGACGTAGCTCCAAGCACGAAACAGGCCGAGCGGGAAGCGCGTCTCGAGCATGACCCGACCGAGAGGCATCCAGCCGCGCCGCGCCGCGGGCACCGCCAGGACCGCCTGCGTGACCGATCCGGCGGCGACGTCGACCACCCGTTGCGCGCCGCCGGCGAGGTGGCGCACGAGGATCGCCGGTCGGTCGTAGCGCACGCTGCTGTCCAGGAACAGCCGGAACTGCGTGGCTTCGCCGGCGAACACCGGCTCGGCGCGCCCGGTGCTCACCGCCAGCAGGGCCAGGTTGCGTGCGGTGTGCACCATCCCGGCAAGCCCCAAGCCGGCGAGCAAAAAGGTCAGCGCGAAGCCGAGCGACAGGGCGTAGTTGATCGAGCCGATCAGCATGATCACCAGAGTCGCGCCGAACATCCAGCCCAGCCGCGCGGGCACGATGTACACCCGGCGGTGGCGCAGCACGACCACCCCGTGCTCGGGCGGGGTGAAGCCCCACAGGCGATTGGCGAAGCGCGGATTGGCGAGCAGCGCGCGCAGCATGCCGTCAGAAGCTGCGCGCCGTCGCGCTAATTGGTCGGGCCGGAGTACTTCCAGCGCCCCTTCCATGCCGCGTAGACGGCGTCCGGGTATTGGGGCTGGCCGAGGCTGCCGTTGTAGCGGCCGAGCGCGCGGAAATAATCGCCGTGCTCCAAGTCGAGGTAAAAACGCAGGATGACGCAACCATAGCGCAGGTTGGTGCGCAAGTGGAACAGGTTGTCGCGCGGTCGGCCGATCAGCTTGACCCAGAACGGCATCACCTGCATGTAGCCGAGGGCGCCGGCAGCGGAAACGGCGTACTTGCGGAAATGACTCTCGACGTCGATCACGCCGAGGACCAGCTGCGGGTCGAGCCCGGCGCGCGTGGCCTCGTACTGCACGCTCATGAGCAGCGCAATGCGGGTGTCGTGGTCCGGCACGAACTTGCGCAGGCGGCGCGACATCTCGTGCAGCCAGCGTCGGCCGTCCTGCGGATTGCGGAACTCCAGGGTCGGCGGGGCCTCGTCGCTGATCGCGTGCGACAGCGCGGTGCGCACGCTGTCGGCGAGCGGCTGGTAGATCTGCGCGCCCGCCAGCGCCGGAGCGGGGGCCAGCAGGGCGGCCGCGAGCAGCGCCGCCAGCGCCGCGGCGGGCTTCATGCCTGCGCCAGCCGCTCCTTGAGGAACTGCACGGCGCCGGCGAGCGGCGCGTTCCGCGCCTGAGCGTCGCGGCGCGCCTTGTACTCGACGGTCCCTGCGGCGAGGCCGCGCTCCGAGAGCACCAGGCGGTGGGGCACGCCGATCAAGTCCATATCGGCGAATAGCACACCAGGGCGCTCTTCGCGGTCGTCCATCAGCACCTCGATGTCGGCGGCCTGCAGCTCGGCGTACAGCCGGTTTGCGGCCTCGCGCAGCGCCGCGCTCTTGTGGTAGCCGATCGGCACCAGACAGGCCTCGAACGGCGCCATCGGCCGCGGAAAGGCGATGCCGCGCTCGTCGTGGTTCTGCTCGATCGCGGCGGCCACGATGCGGCTCACCCCGATTCCGTAGCAGCCCATCTCGATCGGCCGGGCCTCGCCCTGCTCGTCGAGAAAGGTGGCCTTCATGGCCTCCGAATACTTGGTGCGCAGCTGGAAGATGTGACCGACCTCGATGCCGCGCACGATGCGCAACGCTCCCCGGCCGTCGGGGCTCGGGTCGCCTTCCAGGACGTTGCGCAAGTCGTGGACGCTGTCGGGGTCCTCGCGCAGATCGCGTCCCCAGTTGACGCCCCGCAAGTGGTAGCCGGCCTTGTTCGCACCGCACACGAAGTCGCTCATCTTCGCGGTGGTGCGGTCGGCGAAGACCGCGACATGTGCGCCGACCCCGACCGGGCCGATGTAGCCCGGACGGCAGTTCAGCTCTCCCTGGATCTCGTCGTCGCTCGCGAGGCGGAACGGACCGAGCACTTTCTGCGCCTTGATCTCGTTCAGCTGGTGGTCGCCGCGCAGCAGCACGAGCGCGAAGTAGCCCGGGTTGCGATATGGGATGCTCTCGCGCACCAGCGCGATCGCCTTGACTGTCTTGGCGAGCGCTACGCCAAGCAGCGCCGCCACGTCCTCGCACCTGGTCTTGCCCGGGGTGTGCACTTCGGCCATCGGCTCGGTGGGAGCGTGCCGCGGCCCCGCGGGCGCGAGCGCCTCGGCGAGCTCGACGTTCGCCGCGTAGTCGGAGTCCGGGCAGTACGCGATCGCGTCCTCGCCCGAGTCGGCGAGCACGTGGAACTCGTGCGAGCCGGTGCCGCCGATGGCGCCCGGATCGGCGGCCACGGCGCGAAAGCGCAGGCCCAGCCGCGTGAAGATGCGCGTGTAGGTCTCATGCATGTTACGGTACTCGCGCTGGAGATCCGCAAGGTCGGCGTGGAACGAGTAGCCGTCCTTCATCAGGAACTCGCGTGCCCGCATGACCCCGAAGCGCGGCCGGATCTCGTCGCGGAACTTGATCTGCACCTGATAGAAGTGCACCGGCAACTGGCGATAGCTCTTGATCTCGCGACGCGCAATGTCGGTTACCACCTCCTCGTGCGTCGGTCCGAACAGGAAGTCGCGCTCGTGACGGTCCTTGATCTTGAGCATCTGCGGCCCGAACGCCGCCCAGCGGCCGGTCTCCTGCCACAGTTCGGCGGGGATCACGCACGGCATCTGCAGCTCAAGCGCGCCGGCGCGGTTCATCTCCTCGCGCACGGCCGCCTCGACCTTGCGCAGGACCCGCAGGCCGATGGGCAGCCAAGTGTACAGGCCCGAGCCAAGGCGGCGAATGAGCCCCGCGCGCAGCATGAGCTTGTGGCTGGCGAGCTCGGCCTCGGCGGGGGCCTCCTTGATGGTACTGACGAAAAAGCGAGAGGTGCGCATCGCAGCCTGCGCCGCGGCCGGGAACACCCGCCGCGCGGCGTTGTCTTTCATGGAGGGCTGTGGAAAAATGCAGCGCGAATTCTAACTTAGGTGGTGCCGCGATGCTCGACAAAGACGGCTATCGTCCGAACGTGGGCATCGTCCTCGCCAACGGCCGCGACGACGTCTTCTGGGGCAAGCGCGTCAACCAGCACGCCTGGCAGTTCCCGCAAGGCGGCATCAAGCACGGCGAAACCCCCGAACAGGCGATGTACCGCGAGCTCGAGGAGGAAATCGGGCTGCGCGCGGAACACGTGCGCATCCTGGGGCGTACCCGCAACTGGCTGCGCTACGATGTTCCCGAGCAGTGGGTACGGCGCGATTGGCGCGGGAACTATCGCGGCCAGAAGCAGATCTGGTTCCTGCTGCGGCTGCAGGGCCGCGACTGCGACGTCAGGTTGCGTGCCACCGAGCATCCGGAGTTCGACGCTTGGCGCTGGCACGACTACTGGGTTCCGCTCGAGGCGGTGATCGACTTCAAGCGCGAGGTCTACCAGCTCGCGCTCACCGAGCTGCACCGCTTCCTGGGACCCGATCGCCTGCACAAGCCGCACCGCGCGGAGGCGTTGCCGCGCTGAAGTCTCGGCGGCGCGCTTTGAACGGCACTCGGCCTGCGCCTATATTGCGAACGGCAAGTTCCCTCATGGAGGCACCGTGGACAGGACATTCCAGGCATTGACCAGCCGGCCGCTGGGCGAGGGGGCCGGTTTCCGCCGGCCGCTGCAGCGCCGGCTGGAGCGCGTGACAATGGAGTCGCCGGCGCTCGAAGTGCTGACGGACCTGACGCGCACCGGTCCGGCGACGGTGCGGCCGCAGGCACCGATGGATGCCGCCAATCAGTACATGATCACGCGCGGCGTCCGGCTGCTGTTGGTGGTCGAGGACGACGACAACGTGCTCGGCCTGATTTCCGCGACCGATATCCTGGGCGAGAAGGCGGTTCGGGTGGCGATTGAGCGCGGCGTGCCGCGCAGCGAACTGATGGTCGCGGACGTCATGACGCCCGCCGATCGCGTGGAGGTGATCCCGCTGGCCGACATCGAGGGCGCGAAAGTCGGCCACATCGTGGCCACGCTCAAGCGCGCAGGTCGGCAGCACGCTCTGGCAGTGGATTTCGACCCGGCGTCGCTGCGTCCCATGGTGCGCGGGATCTTCTCGCTCTCGCAGATTGCGCGCCAGCTCGGCGTGCAGCTGCAGGCGAGCGAAGTGGCACGCAGCTTCGCCGAGATCGAGGCGGCGCTCAGCCACTGAGAGAGTGTGAAAAAATCGAATAATCGAGCTTTCTGGCACAATGGGCTTCGACTGGCCGCAGGCCTGCATTCGCGACCTCGCACAATGGCCCAGGATCGATTTGTTTGTGCGCGGTAGGGGTAAAGCACTCCCAGGAAACAACCAGAACTCCTGCGAGCAATTTTTTCAAAGACTCATGAGGCCGGCGGCATAGCCATGCTCAATGGAGAGAATTGCAAAAATCGATTTGATTAATCGTGTCCGTGACACTATTCTGCCGGCGTGGGCGTCTCGGGGCGCCTGCGAGGTGACGAAGCGCTAGAGGAGACTGCCATGCAGCTGAAGGGATCGAAGACACACGGGAACTTGAAGGACGCATTCGCGGGCGAGAGCCAGGCGAACCGACGCTATCTGTACTTTGCCGCCAAGGCCGACGTGGAAGGGCAGAACGACGTGGCGGCGGTGTTTCGCTCGACCGCCGAGGGCGAGACCGGGCATGCGCACGGGCACCTGGAGTACCTGGAGGTCTGCGGCGATCCGGCCACCGGCCTGCCGATCGGGCGTACGCGTGAAAACCTGAAGGCGTCGGTGGCAGGCGAGACGCACGAGTACACCGATATGTACCCTGGCATGTCCAAGGCCGCGCGCGACGAGGGCTTCACAGAAATTGCGGACTGGTTCGAGACGCTGGCCAAGGCCGAGCGCTCGCACGCCAACCGCTTCCAGAAGGCGCTCGACCAGCTTAGCGATTAAGAACAACGACGCGCCGCGCGGGGGCGTCCCGCGCGCAGCGCGGCGCATGACTTTCAGAGAAGGCCGAATCGATCGAGCGGGAGGGCGGTGCAAGCCGTGCCTCCCGAGTTTTTTGCGCGAGTACAACATGCCACGTATCGCGAAGGACAGCCTGCTGACGCTCGAGGCCTACGCCCGCCAGCGCAAGGAGTTCCGCGCCAGGGTCATGGAGCACAAAAAGCAGCGCAGCCTGCCGCTCGGTGACCACGTCGCGCTGTTGTTCGAGGACGAGCTGACGATCCGCTATCAGGTGCAGGAGATGCTGCGCATCGAGCGCATCTTCGAGGAGCAGGGCATCCAGGACGAGCTCGAAGCCTACAATCCTCTGATTCCGGACGGCACAAACTTCAAGGCCACGCTGATGATCGAGTACACCGAAGTCGACGAGCGCCGGCGCATGCTCGCGAGGCTCAAGGGGATCGAGGACCGCGTCTGGATTCAGGTCGAGGGCTGCGCGCGCGTATACGCGATCGCCGACGAGGATCTGGAGCGCGAGACCGAGGACAAAACCTCCTCGGTGCATTTCCTGCGCTTTGAGCTCGGCGAAGAGATGCGCCGGGCGCTCAAGTACGGCGTGGGTCTCGCCGCAGGCGTGGATCACCCCGAATACCGGATCACGCTCGGTGCGGTTCCGGAGCGGTTGCGCGCGTCCCTGGTGCAAGATCTGGCCTGACCGCCGTGCGGCAGCTCGTGGTGCGCGTGTTCACATCGGTGCTGCTGCTCGTGCTCGCCACGGGCATTGCGGCTGCGCAACCGATCAGCGACTGGGAGAGGGCGCAGCAGGAAAAGAACTGGAAGGAGGGGAAGGTTGTGCTTCCGCCCTACCCGAAGCCCGGCAATTTGATCAGCTTCGCGGTGAGCGCCACCACCGACTTCAAGTTCTTCATCGACAGCGCTTCGCTGAGCGTGGGCGACGACGGAGTAGTGCGTTATACGGTGGTCGCGCGCAGTGCGTCGGGCGTGGACAACGTGAGTTACGAAGGCATCCATTGCCGCGACGGGACCTACAAGGTCTATGCCTTCGGGCAGTCCAATGGCACCTGGCGGCGCAACCCCCTCGCGCAGTGGCGTCCGGTCGAAGCGGGGAGCGTCATGCTCTGGCGCCAGGTGCTGCGGAACAACTACTTTTGCCCGCAGAATCTTAGGATCCGCGACGCCACCGAGGGCCTTGCGGCGCTCAAGCGCGGCGGCGCAAAGCCGCTCTACTAGCCGGCGTCCTCCGGTGTGCAGGCCTCACAGCGGGTCTGCGCCGCAATCTGGTGCCGCCGCCCCTCAGAGCAGTACCAGATTGTCCCGGTGGATGAGCTCGGGCTCGTCGACATAGCCGAGCAGCGACTCGATTTCGCCCGAGGGGTGGCGCATGATGATCCGCGTCTCGGCGGCGGAGTAGTTGGCTAGCCCACGCGCCACTTCGCGGTTTTCGGGGTCGTCGCAGGCCACCACTTCGCCACGCCCGAACTCGCCGCTGACCTCGAGCACGCCGATCGGCAGCAGGCTCTTGCCGTCGCGCGCCAGCGCGCGCACCGCGCCGGCGTCGAGCCTGAGGCGCCCGCTGACGTTGAGATGATCGGCCAGCCACTGCTTGCGCGCTGCGAGCGGCATGGTTCCGGGCACCAGCAGCGTGCCCAGATGCTCGCCGCCCGCGAGCCGCAGCAGCACGTCCGGCTCACGTCCCGAGGCGATCACCGTATGGGCGCCGCTGCGCGCCGCGCGCTTTGCCGCCAGCACCTTGGTGATCATGCCGCCGCGCGCGATGCTCGTTCCGGTGCCGCCAGCGATGGCCTCGAGCCGCGGGTCACCGGCCGCGGTACGCTCGATCAGCTTCGCATGCGGATCGCGGCGCGGATCGGCCTCGTACAGCCCCTGCTGGTCGGTGAGGATCACCAGCGCATCCGCCTCCACGAGATTGGTGACCAGCGCGCCGAGCGTATCGTTGTCACCAAACTTGATCTCGTCGGTCACCACGGTGTCGTTCTCGTTGATCACCGGAATGACGCCCAGCCCGAGCAGCGTGCGCAGTGTCGAGCGCGCGTTGAGATAGCGCTGCCGGTCGGCCATGTCGGCGTGCGTGAGCAGCACCTGCGCGGTGGCCAGCCCGTGCTCGCGAAAGCAGGACTCGTAGCACTGTACCAGGCCCATCTGGCCCACCGCCGCCGCGGCCTGCAGCTCGTGCAGCGCGCGTGGCCGGCGCGACCAGCCCAGGCGCTGCATGCCCTCTGCGATGGCACCGCTCGAGACCAGCACGCAGCGCTTGCCGAGCGCGTGCAGCTTTGCGATCTGTGCTGCCCAGCGCGCAATCGCCTCGACGTCGAGCCCGCGGCCCTCGTTGGTGACCAGCGACGAGCCGACCTTGACGACCAGGGTTTTCGCGCTGCCGATCGGCCCGGGCACGCTCGATGTCTCAGGCCGCACGGCGGGTGCGCGCCGCGGACTCCTTGTCTGCGGCGAGAAAACGATGTGCGGCGTTGCACACTTCGCGACAGCCTTCGCCTGTCAGCGCCGACACCTTGAACCAGGGACCTTTCCAGCGCATTCTGCGCAGGAACCCTTCGATACGCTTGTCTGCATCTGCGGCGAGGTCGATCTTGTTGAATACCAGCCAGCGCGGTTTGCGGTACAGCGCCTCGTCGTATTTCCTTAGCTCGCGCACGATGGCGCGGGCATCGCGCACCGGCTCGGCGTGCTCGTCGAGCGGCGCGATGTCCACCAGGTGCAGCAGCACCCGGGTGCGCTCAAGGTGGCGAAGGAACTGGTGTCCCAGGCCAGCGCCCTCGGCCGCGCCTTCGATCAGGCCTGGAATGTCGGCGATCACGAAGCTTGCGTCGTGCCCGATGCGCACCACGCCGAGCGACGGGCTGAGCGTGGTGAAGGGATAGTCGGCCACCTTCGGTCGGGCGCTCGAGACGGCGCGGATGAACGTGGATTTGCCGGCGTTCGGAAGACCGAGCAGGCCGACGTCGGCCAGTACGCGCAGCTCGAGCGCGAGCTCGCGGCTCTCGCCCGGCTCGCCGCGGGTGAACTGGCGCGGCGCGCGGTTGACGCTCGATTTGAAATGCAGATTGCCGATCCCGTTGCGGCCGCCCCGCGCGAGCAAAACGCGCTCGCCGTCTTGCGCCAGATCGGCGACCAGGTCGCTGGAGCGCAGGTCGCGGATGACAGTGCCGACCGGCATTCTCAGCTCGGTGTCGCGCCCCGCCTTGCCATAGCAGTCCGAGCCGCGCCCGTTCTCCCCGTTCGAGGCACGATGGATGCGCGCGAAGCGATAATCGATGAGCGTGTTAATGTTGCGGTCGGCGACCGCCCAGACGCTGCCGCCGCGGCCGCCGTCGCCGCCGTCAGGGCCTCCGCGCGGCACGTATTTCTCGCGTCGGAACGACGCGATGCCGTTCCCGCCTTTGCCGGCGTGAACCTGGATGCGTGCTTCGTCGATGAACTTCACTGAGTTGGGGCCGCAAACAAAAAAGCCCTACCGGATCGATAGGGCTTCGGGTTCAGGGTCCTGGCGGCTACGCCGGGACCACGCGTACGGTTTTCTTGCTGTTTTCGCCCTTGACGCCGTACTCGACCCGGCCCGCGGCCTTCGCGAACAAGGTGTGGTCGCGCCCGATGCCCACGTTCTGGCCCGGATGTACCTGGGTGCCACGCTGCCGCACCAGGATTCGGCCCGGGCTCACCGTCTGGCCGCCGAAGACCTTGACACCGAGCCGCTTGGCCTGCGAGTCGCGGCCGTTGCGTGAGCTACCCCCTGCCTTCTTGTGTGCCATTGCCGTGTCCTCCCCGATTCAGGCGCCGTCGACGATGTCGTCGATGCGGACCTCGGTATAGTTCTGCCGGTGCCCCTGGGTCGTCTTGGAATGCTTGCGACGGCGCAGCTTGAAGATCATCACTTTGTCGCCCCGGCCGTGCGCCACCACCGTGGCCTTGACCTGCGCCCCAGAGACGTACGGAACGCCGACGCGCACCGCGTCGCCCTCGCCAACCATCAATACCTCGTCGAACGACAGTCCCGAGCCGACTTGGGCGGGCAGCGCTTCGACGCGCAACTGCTCGCCGGACTGGACCCGATACTGTTTGCCGCCGGTCTTGATCACCGCGTACATGATAATCCCTAGTTCGAACATGCAAAGACTTGGAATTATAGGGGATTTCGGCGACACACGTCAAAGCCCATTGTGCTAACCTTCGCCGGCCTGCGGCGGCCACTTCGGCCGGCCGCGCGGTGCAGATCCATGAATACCATCTCCGCCTTGGACCCGATCGCCGAAGACATGCAGCGCGTCGACGCGCTGATCCGCAGGCGGCTTGACTCCGAAGTGGCGCTCATCCGCCAAGTGGCGGAATACATCGTGACCGGCGGTGGCAAACGGCTGCGGCCCGCGCTGGTGCTACTCGCCGCTGGCGCGGTCGGGTATCGCGGCGAGGCGTGCCTCGAGCTCGCTGCGGTGGTCGAGTTCATCCACACCGCGACCCTGCTGCACGACGACGTCGTCGACGAGTCCGAGCTTCGCCGGGGCCGCAAGACCGCGAATGCGGCCTTCGGTAACGCGGCCTCGGTCCTGGTAGGCGATTTTCTTTACTCGCGCGCCTTCCAGATGATGGTCGGGATCGGCGGCATGCGCGTCATGCAGGTGCTTGCCGACGCCACCAACGCGATCGCCGAAGGCGAGGTGCTGCAGCTCCTCAACTGCCACGATCCGGAGGTCGACGAGGCGCGGTATCTGGCGGTGGTTCGCAGGAAAACGGCCAAGCTGTTCGAGGCGGCCGCTCGCCTGGGAGGGGTCTTGGCGAACGCGCCACGGCAAGCCGAGGAGGCGCTCGCGGTATACGGCATGCGCGTCGGCACGGCCTTCCAGCTGATCGACGACGTGCTCGATTACTCGGGCGACGCGCCGGCCATCGGCAAGAGCCTCGGCGACGACCTCGCCGAAGGCAAGCCGACCCTGCCGCTGATCTACGCCTTGCGCCAGGGTTCGCACGAGCAGGCGCAGATGGTGCGCCGGGCGATTGTCGAGGGCGGGCGGCAGGATTTCCCGCTCGTTCTCGAAGTCATCGAGCGCACCGGCGCGCTCGCCTACGCCCGTGCCGCGGCGGAGCGCGAGGCCGAAGCGGCCAGGCGCGCGATCGAGTCGCTGCCGCATTCGGTGCACAGGGATTCTCTGCTAGAATTAGCGGCCTTTTCCGTGGCGCGTCGCCATTGACGTGCGGCCGGCGCAGCGCGGTGATCCCGTCGGGGTGTAGCTCAGCCTGGTAGAGTACTGCGTTCGGGACGCAGGAGTCGGAGGTTCAAATCCTCTCACCCCGACCAACTCCGTTTGACTGTGTGTTCACGCACAGGTCGTCTGGCGCCAAGTGGCCGGTGTCGTGACATTCGTCACGGCGCCCCTGGTCGTGGCGCCCGTGTGGCGCGCGGCGCCGGCCCGTTAAACTATCGCCATGGCACGACTGATTCTGTTCGCAATCGCGGTGTATGCCCTGGTGTGGCTGCTGCGCCGGGCGGTCGAAAGGCCCGAACATGACGGGCGCCCGCAACGCCCGCCGCGCGCGCGGCCGGCGCGGCCGGAAGTGGACGAACTCGTGCGCTGTGCGCAATGCGGCGTGCATTTGCCGAGGGCCGAGGCGCGCACCGTCTCGGGGCGCCTCTACTGCGGCGACGAGCATGCCCGGCTGGGACCACGAGAGGACTGATGCAGGGGCCGCTGCGCTACGGAACACTGTTCTCGCGCAACGAGCGCACGCCGGACTCGTTCTGGACCTCGTTGCGGTACTTCAATCTGTACCGCATTTGCGTCGCGCTGCTGTTTCTAGGCACGACGATGGTCTACGGCGACTCGCTCAATCTCGGGTCGCACCGGCTGCAGCTGTTTCGCGTAGTGAGCGCGGGCTACCTGTTCGCGGGCGTCGTGTTCCACGGCGTGCTGCGCAATCTGCGCGATCGCTTCAATCTGCAGCTGTCCGTGCACGTATTCGTGGATATTGTCGCGATCACGCTGCTTATGTACGCGAGCGGCGGAATCCGCAGCGGGCTGGGCGTGATGGTGCTGATCTCACTCACCGGGGCGGCGCTTCTCGCGCCGCGGCGGCTCACTCTTCTTTATGCCGCGCTCGCGGCAATCGCGCTGTTGCTCGAGCAGAGCTACTGGGTACTCGTGTACGACCATCCGAGCGCCGACTTCCTGCAGCCGGGGCTGTTGTCGATCGGCTTCTTCGCGACCGCCAGCGTCACCAATTGGCTGGCGCAGCGTGTGGCGGCGAATGACATGCTGGCGCGCCAGCGCGGCCGCGAGCTGCAGAACCAGATGCGAGTCAGCCAGCTGGTGATCGAGGACATGCAGGACGGTGTGCTGGTCCTGGATCGCGAAGGAAGGGTGCTACAGCACAATCCGCAGGCGCAGCGGCTGCTGGGCATGGAATCGTTGCTGGAAGCGAACGTCGCGCTGCTGCTGCCCGGCTTCGCCGCGCGCTGGCGCGATTGGCAGTCGGATCTCGGGCGCCCGGGAGCGGCCAGCGCCGAGCTCAAGGCCCATGGCAAGGACCTGCGCGTGCGCCTGATCGAGACCGGCACGGAAGAGGAGTTCAGCGTGCTGTATCTGGAGGATACGACCCGCTCGCGCGAGCAGGCCCGGCAGCTCAAGCTGGCCGCGCTGGGACGGCTTACCGCCAACATTGCGCACGAGATCCGCAATCCGCTCTCGGCGATCAGTCATGCCGCAGAGCTCCTCGCCGAAGAAAGGCGCGAGCAGGACCGCGAGCGGCTCACCCGCATCATCGGCGACAACGCCACGCGGCTAGAGCGGCTGGTGGCCGACGTCATGCAGCTCAACCGCAGGGACCGGCGCGCCACGGAGCGAATCAGCTTGAATGGCTGGCTGGCGGCGTTCCTCGAGGAGTTCGTGATCACCGAGGCGGTGCCGCCGGAGCGCTTCGAGATCGAGACGGCGCGCGACGCCAGAGTGGAGTTCGACCGCGATCACCTGCGGCAGGTGTTGTGGAATCTGTTGCGCAACGCCGTGCGCCACGCGCGCATCGAGCCGCGCAGCGTGCGCATCGTGCTGAAGGCTTACGCCAACCGGGTAGAATTGAATGTGCTCGACAACGGGCCCGGGGTTCCGCCCGCCAACCAAGGCCAGCTGTTCGAGCCTTTCTTCACAACCGACAGCAAGGGAACGGGGCTGGGCCTGTATCTGGCGCGCGAGCTCTGCGCGGCGAACCGAGCGTCGCTGGAATACGTCGGCGACATGCCGGGGGCGCATTTCAGGATCGTCTGCGAGGAGGCGGCATGAGGCGGGGCGAGCGGCGCGAGCAGCCTCGTGGCGGGCAGGTCCTGGTCGTCGACGACGAGCCCGACATTCGAGAATTGCTGGAGCTCACGCTTCTCAAGATGGGGTTGAGGGTGGTTGCGGTGGGCTCAATCGGCGAGGCGAAGGAGTGCCTGAAGAGCGAGCGCTTCAACCTGTGCCTCACGGACATGCGCCTGCCGGACGGCGAAGGGCTGGAGCTGGTGCGGCACATCTCCAGCCTGTCGGCCGATCTCCCGGTCGCGGTGATCACCGCCCACGGCAGCGCGGAGAACGCGGTGGCGGCCCTGAAGGCGGGTGCGTTCGATTACGTCTCGAAGCCGGTCGGCCTGGAGCAGGTGCGCGCGCTGGTACGCGCCGCGCTCTCGCTGCCCGAGCCGGACCAGGGCGCCCCCGGCGAGCAGCGGCTGCTCGGCGACAGCCCGCCGCTGCAGCAGGCGCGCGAAATGATCGCCAAACTCGCCCGAACCCAGGCCCCGGTATATGTGTCCGGGGAATCCGGCAGCGGCAAAGAGCTTGCGGCGTGCCTGATCCACGAGCATGGCGCTCGCCGCGAGCGGCCCTTCGTGCCGGTCAACTGCGGCGCGATCCCGGAAACGCTCATGGAAAGCGAGTTCTTCGGCTACCGCAAGGGCGCATTCACCGGCGCCGAGCAGGATCGTGACGGGTTTTTCCAGGCGTCGAACGGCGGCACGTTGTTCCTCGACGAGGTGGCCGACCTGCCGCTCGCGATGCAGGTCAAGCTGCTGCGCGCCATCCAGGAAAAGCGCGTGCGCAAGGTCGGCTCGACGCAGGAAGAGCCGGTAGACGTGCGCATCATCTCGGCCACCCACCTGAGCCTGGCGGCATGCGTGGAGGCCGGCAAGTTCCGGCAGGACCTGTTCTACCGGCTCAACGTCATCGAGCTCAAGATGCCGCCGCTGCGCGAGTGCCGCGAGGATATCGTGCCGATCGCTGCCAGCATCCTGGAGCGCCTTGCCAAGCACAGCGGCCGGCCCCCGGTCCGCTTGTCGCCAGCGGCGATCGCGGAACTGACGTACTACGACTTCCCCGGCAACATCCGCGAGCTCGAGAACATTCTCGAGCGCGCCACCGCGCTCTCAGGCGCCCAGGAGATCGGACCCGACGACCTGAGGTTGAAGCCGCTGGCGGGCGACGGGGCGGCCGGCGAGGTGGGCCGCACCGCGGAGGGCGGGGGAGGTGTGCCACTGCCGGATTATCTGGACCGCGTCGAGCGCGAGGCGATTCTGGAGGCGCTCGAGAAGACCGGCTTCAACCGCACCGCGGCCGCCAAGCTGCTCGGCATCACGTTCCGGGCGCTGCGCTACCGCATGCAGCGGCTCGGCATCCGCGAGCCGGGCGCAAGCCCGGGGGCCCCGGGCGTTTGATGGAGATCGGGAGCGACGGCCTGCTGGCGGGCGTTCCCTACGTGGCCTCGCCGAACTGCGATGACCGCCCGTCCGGCGTCGCAGTGTCCTTGCTGCTGCTGCATTCGATCAGCCTGCCACCGGGGCAGTTCGCGGGCGATGCGGTCGAGCGCTTTTTCACCAATCGGCTCGACCCGCTCGCGCACCAGTACTTCCGCTCGATCGCAAACCTCAGGGTCTCGGCACACTTCTTTTTGCGCCGCAGCGGAGATCTGGTCCAGTTCGTTCCGGTGCGGCGGCGCGCGTGGCACGCCGGCGAGTCCGCTTGGCGAGCGCGCGTGCGCTGCAACGACTATTCAATCGGCGTCGAGCTAGAAGGGACCGACGACACCGCGTTCAGCGACGCGCAGTACGCGCAGCTGGCGGCGCTCACGCGCGCGCTGTGCGTCGCGCTTCCGATCCGCGATGTCGCGGCCCACAGCGACGTCGCGCCCCAACGCAAGACCGATCCCGGCGCGCGCTTCGACTGGGCACGCTTTCTCGCCGAGCTCGCGCGCGCCTGAGCGCGCGGCACCGCACCGCTGTTTGCCAAATTTTGCTCGCGCGTGCTGGCGGCGCGCCGGCGCTGCTTGCAAAAAATCCTTGCCATGGTAAATTGCACGCACTAGAATTAGTTTGGAATGAGTGGCTAAACACTAGATATTGTGGTTTTGTCTGGGGCCGCCGAGAGCCAGAGGTGCCGCGGACGGGCGGGCGGAGAGACCGGGCAACCGGGCGAGAGGAAGGAGACCGGCATGCAGATCGCTCAGGAGAATGCAAACACGAGTGCGGTATTGGGCGTGAGCATTCCTGAGCACAGTCAATCGGTCAGACCTTCGTATGCCGATTACAAAGTCATTCGTCGCAATGGCGCGGTGGTCGGATTCGAGCCGGGCAAGATCGCGGTCGCGATGACCAAGGCGTTCCTGGCGGTGAACGGCAGCCAGGGCGCGGCCTCTGCGCGCGTCCGGGAGCTGGTCTCGGGCCTCACCGACAGCGTAGTCAACGCCCTCGTGCGGCGCCAGCCGCAGGGCGGCACCTTCCATATAGAAGACATCCAGGACCAGGTCGAGCTCGTGCTCATGCGCTCCGGCGAGCACGACGTGGCGCGCGCCTACGTGCTGTATCGCGAAGAGCGCGCCAAGGCGCGCGCCCAGGACAGGTCCGCGCGCGACAAGACGGTTGACCAAGCGGTGCTGTCCGTCGTCGAGGGCGGGGCCCGCAAACCGCTAGACCTGGAGGGGCTGCGCGGCCTGTTGAGCTCGGCGTGCGCCGGGCTGGAGGGCGCCGCGGCGCCGGAAGCGATCCTCGAGAGCACGCTGCGCGACCTGTACGACGGCGTGCCGATGGAGGAGGTGCGCAAATCCGCCGTCCTGGCGGCTCGCGCGCTGATCGAGAAGGATCCCGCTTACAGCTATGTCACTGCCAGGCTGCTGCTGCACACCATCCGACTCGAGGTGCTTGGGGAAGAGGCCAGCCAAGCGGAGATGGAGACGCGCTACGCGGCCTATTTCCGCGAGTTTGTGCGGCGCGGCATCGACGCCGAGCTGCTCGAGCCTGAGCTGGCCAACTTCGACCTCGCCCGGCTGGGCAAGGCGCTGCGGGCCGAGCGCGACCTGCAGTTCGGCTATCTCGGCCTGCAGACCTTGTACGACCGCTACTTTCTGCACGTGCGCGGCCACCGAATTGAGCTGCCGCAGGCGTTCTTTATGCGCGTCGCAATGGGCTTGGCGCTCAACGAGAGCGACCGTGAGGCGCGCGCCATCGAGTTCTACGACGTGCTGTCGACCTTCTACTTCATGAGCTCGACGCCGACGTTGTTCAATTCCGGCACCCTGCGCTCGCAGCTTTCGTCGTGCTACCTCACCACGGTGTCCGACAACCTCGAGGGGATCTACGACGCGATCAAGGAGAACGCCCTGCTCGCCAAGTACGCCGGCGGGCTGGGCAACGACTGGACTCCGGTGCGCGCGCTGGGCTCGCATATCAAGGGCACGAACGGCAAGTCGCAGGGCGTGGTGCCATTCCTCAAGGTCGTGAACGACACCGCCGTGGCGGTCAACCAGGGCGGCAAGAGAAAGGGCGCGGTGTGCTCCTACCTCGAGACCTGGCACCTGGACATCGAGGAGTTTCTCGAGCTGCGCAAGAACACCGGGGACGACCGGCGGCGTACGCACGACATGAACACCGCCAACTGGATCCCGGACCTGTTCATGAAGCGCGTGATGGAGAGCGCCGACTGGACCCTGTTCAGTCCCTCGGACGTGCCCGAGCTGCACGACCGCACCGGCAACGCGTTCGAGGAAGCCTACCTGCGCTACGAGGACCAGGCCGCGCGCGGCGAGCTGAAGCTCTACAAGCGGATTCCGGCGCAGCAGCTGTGGCGCAAGATGCTGAGCATGCTGTTCGAGACTGGCCATCCTTGGATCACGTTCAAGGATCCGTGCAACCTGCGCAGCCCGCAGCAGCACGTCGGGGTGGTGCACAGTTCCAATCTGTGCACCGAAATCACGCTCAACACCTCGCCGGACGAGATCGCGGTGTGCAACCTCGGCTCGGTCAACCTGGTCGCTCACCTGGGCGACGACGGCCTGGACTTCGACCGGCTGATGCGCACCGTGCGCACTGCGATGCGGATGCTCGACAACGTCATCGACATCAATTATTACGCCGTCGACAAGGCACGCAACTCGAACCTGCGCCATCGTCCGGTCGGAATGGGGATCATGGGGTTCCAGGACTGCCTGCACAGGCTGCGTGTGCCCTACGGATCGCAGGACGCGGTCGAGTTCGCCGACCGGTCGATGGAAATGGTGGCCTACGGCGCGTACTGGGCGTCCACCGAGCTCGCCCAGGAGCGCGGCCGCTACAGCTCGTTCCAGGGCTCGTTGTGGGAGCGTGGCGTCCTGCCGCAGGACACGCTCGACCTGCTCGCCGCCGAGCGCGGCGGCTACGTGGAACTGGACCGCTCAGCGACGCTGGACTGGGACGCGCTGCGCGCGCGCATCAGGCAGTACGGGATGCGCAATTCCAATTGCCTGGCGATTGCGCCGACGGCCACCATTGCCAACATCGTCGGTGTGTCGGCCTCGATCGAGCCGACCTACCAGAACCTGTACGTGAAGTCGAACCTGTCGGGCGAGTTCACGGTGGTCAACGACTATCTGGTTTCCGACCTGAAGGCCGCCGGCCTGTGGGACGAGGTAATGATTGCGGATCTCAAGTACTTCGACGGAAATCTGGCGCGCATCGACCGCGTTCCGACGGAATTGCGCAGGCTCTACGCGACCGCGTTCGAGGTCGAGCCGAAGTGGCTGGTCGAGGCGGCCGCCCGGCGCCAGAAGTGGATCGACCAGTCGCAGTCCCTGAACATCTATATGGCCGGAGTCTCGGGGCGCAAGCTCGACGAGACCTACAAGCTGGCCTGGCTTCGAGGGCTCAAGACTACCTATTACCTGCGCGCGCTCGGAGCGACGCACGCCGAGAAGTCGACGGTGAAGGCAGGACAGTTGAACGCGGTCCCGGCTGGCGCAGGTGCGACCGAGGCGGCGACCGCCGAGGCCCAATTCTGCAGCATCGACAACTCGGAGTGCGAGGCCTGCCAGTAGGCCACGGGCACTGGAACACAGGAGACCGTCCATGCTCACGTTCGAAGAAGAAAGCAAGCGGAACGCGATTCCCGGCCTCGCGATCCAGCCGGTGAGCGGCTTTGTCCCGGCTTCCGGCGGCAAGGAGGAGCGCTTCGCCGCCGGCAACGCCTTCCGCCGCATTACCGTGGAGGACAAGCGCATCATCAATTCGCAGGCGGACGTCAACCAGCTGGTCCCATTCAAGTACAAATGGGCCTGGGAGAAGTACATTGCCGCCTGCGCCAACCACTGGATGCCGCAGGAGGTCAACATGAGCCGCGACATCGCGCTGTGGAAGGATCCCAACGGGCTGACCGAGGATGAGCGGCGCCTCATCCGGCGCAATCTCGGCTTTTTCGTCACCGCGGATTCGCTGGCGGCGAACAACATCGTGCTGGGCACCTATCGCCATATCACGGCGCCCGAATGTCGCCAGTACCTGCTGCGCCAGGCGTTCGAGGAGGCGATCCACACCCACGCCTACCAGTACATCGTCGAGAGTCTCGACCTCGAGGAGGGCGAGGTGTTCAACGCCTACCACGAGATTTCCTCGATCCGGGACAAGGACGAGTTCCTCATCCCGTTCATCGATACGCTCACCGATCCGGGGTTCCGTACAGGCACGCCGGACAGCGACCAGAAGCTGCTGAAAAGCCTGATCGTATTCTCCTGCCTGATGGAAGGACTGTTCTTCTACGTCGGCTTCACCCAGATCCTGGCGCTCGGGCGCCAGAACAAGATGACCGGCGCGGCCGAGCAGTACATGTACATCCTGCGCGACGAGTCCATGCACTGCAATTTCGGCATCGACCTGGTCAACCAGATCAAGCTGGAAAACCCGCATCTGTGGACGGCCCAGTTCCGCGAGGAGATGCAGGAGCTGTTTCGCAAGGCGGTAGACCTCGAGTACCGCTACGCGGAGGACACCATGCCGCGCGGCGTGCTGGGACTGAACGCGCCCATCTTCAAGGAGTACCTGCGCTTCATCGCCAACCGCCGTTGCCAGCAGATCGGGCTGGAGACCCTTTTCCCGGGTGCGTCGAACCCTTTCCCTTGGATGAGCGAGATGATCGATCTGAAGAAGGAACGAAATTTCTTTGAGACCAGGGTGATCGAGTACCAGACAGGCGGAGCGCTGAGCTGGGACTGAACCCGGCTCCTTCCCCACCCGTCGATTACCGCTCAACTGAGAGGACAGACGATGCACCGAGTGACCGCCTGCAGGGCCGAGGAAGACTACAAGCTGTGGCTGCGCTTCGAGGACGGACTGGAGGGCAGCGTATTTCTCGGCAACCTGCTCGAGATCGGCGCCTTCAAGCTCTGGCGCGATGTGCGCGAGTTCGAGAAGGTGAGCGTGGATTCAGACAGTGCCACCGTGACCTGGGAAGGGGGGATCCGGCTCGATCCGGACATTCTCTACCACGACTTGGTGGCGAGAAGCGGGGCGTAATGCGCCACCGCGAGGAATTCAATCCGTTTCGAGGGAGCAATCCCGAGAGGCGGTTGAATAGTCCGGGCCGGTACGGCCGGGCTCTCTTGTGTAACTTCCTTTAAGGAGATAGTTATGGCTACCAAAGCCAAGAAGAAAGCAAAGAAACCCGCGAAAAAGAAGAAGAAGAAAGCTGCGAAGAAAAAGAAGAAGAAGGCGTCTAAGAAAGCTACCAAGAAAAAGGTAGCGGGCAAGAAGAAAGCCGCCAAGAAAAAGAAAAAGGCAGCCAAGAAGGCTGCCAAGAAAAAGAAGAAAGCGGCGAAGAAACCCGCCAAACCTAAGGTCAGCCCTGCGGCACCGATGACGTCGGTTCAAGTAGCACCGGCGTCAACGGCTGCGACTCCCGGCGCGAGAACCGCGCTGAATCCAGCCGCCGCATGGCCGTTTCCAACCGGATCCCGGCCGTAACCGGGAACCGATCGGGAATGTGGCGAGAGGTGCAAGCCCCTCGCTAGGCCTTCGAAGCTCCGCGGACCGCCTTGACCCTCAGGCTCGACCGAAGGGGTTAGGGTTGGTCCGCGAGCCTCACTTGAACCCGGCCGAGGGGTCAGCCGGGCTCAACCTTCAGCCTGCATTTTATACCGGGCGGGGAATCTGCCTTCAAACCAATTCGATAGGCACGTTTCCTCGTTTCACACGAATGATGTACAGGCGCCCATTTCGCATCTGAAGTGCTTGACTGCGTTGTGATTTTTTTGGCATAATGCGGCCCGCTGCATCGCAACATTCGCTGCTGAAAAGCATTCTTTAGCCAAGCGTGTCGGGTGCTCGAAGCCCCACGCAAGGCGCACGGCGGGGCCGGCAAATCATGCCGTACGGCCCCGCAACCGCCCAGGTCTTGCCACTCTTTCGACGACGGGTGCGTCGTCAAGAGATGCCGGGCAGAGTGCGGCGTTCAATTCTGGAGGTGCACGATGGAAGCAACCAGTCACATGGAAGCAACCAGCCATATGGAAGCGACGGGCAACGCCGTCCGGATGTCCGGGATCGCGGCTGCGGTTCGACTGTTCGCCGTCACGCGGGGTGTGCTCTCACTGGTGGGACTGGCGGCCGTGCTGGTGATCGGGATGCCTCAGTCGCGCGAGCTTCTGTGGGGCACGCTGACCCCCGAGCCGATCGATGTGGCTCCTGCTTCCACGGTCAGCGCCGCCGGACCGATTCA
>Ga0307373_10000353_pt1 | contig 87504 bp, 72 predicted proteins | sample OX2MG_FD_202534 | JGI IMG/M metagenome (GOLD analysis project Ga0307373, IMG submission 202534) | Soil microbial communities from Risofladan, Vaasa, Finland - OX-2 | ecosystem: Environmental > Terrestrial > Soil > Coastal area > Acid sulfate soil | place: Finland: Risofladan, Vaasa | collected...
GTCGTTGCGCCTCGGTCAGGGTCACGACCCCACCAAGCCAGCTCTCAAATGCCGCCAGGTCCATGGCGATCTCCTCGTCCTGCCACTAGCATAGCCGATACCAACAAAGAACGCCATAAGAGCCAACTCCGTGCGGGCTTGCGCCTTGGGCGGCGGATCGCCGGCGGCGTGGTGAGCCGGGCGCGCCCGCGCTGCACGCTGGTACGTGCGATACCGAGCGCGGCACAGGCTGCGGCGGTCATGCCGCTGTCCGGCACCAGTGCTACGACGGCCTGGGTCAAGGCTCGTCGCCGTTCGGCGTCAGCGGGATGCCCAGCAGCTCCGCAACTTTTTTTTGGAGTTCGATGATGGCTTCGGCACGCTTCAGGCGCAGTGTGAGACGGGCATTGTCGCGCTGAACCAGGACCAGTTCGGCTGCCAGCGGGTTGGGCTCGGCGGCCTTCGGTCCACGCTTGCCGGGAACCAGCGCGCTGAAGGCTCCGGCGTCCCGCTGCCTGCGCCAATCAGTGAGGGCCGAGGAGTAGAGCCCTTCGCGCCGCAGGATGGCACCGATTCCACCGGCTTCAGCAGCACGATCGGTCTCGGCCAGGATGCGAAGCTTGTCTTGCGCGGCCAACGTCCGGCGGCGCCGAATGCGCCAGCGCGAACTCGACGCCAGGGCAGGCCCATGCGACGCGGCAGCACTGGCGTGCGGATGGTCAAGCGCCTATTTTGCCACCCATGTCAGCCTCGGTCCGGTGGAACCTGATCGTGTCATGACGCACGGACAACGCATTGCGCCGGCTGCTTGCCCGCCAAGGCCAGGCTCGCAAGGGTGCCCTGTCGCAGTTCGTGGAGGAGGCGGTGCAAGCCCGCATCCTGGATCTCGAAGTCGAGCAAGCGAAAGCGCACAATGCCGGCGTGCCACCGGAGGCGATCGAGGCTGCCATCGATGAAGCTATCGAGTGGGCACAGCACACCTGATGCGGGTCATGCTCCGACAGCAACATACCCTTCAGCGCACTCATTTCGCCACACGGGCCACCGCACACGATCTATCAGGCGTAGCGTCATCGCCGCTTCGAACTGGTCACCGCCACGGTTCAACTGAATGAGCCGCGCCGCGCCAGCCGCTATCCGAAATTCCGCGGCATACTTCAGCCGCACCGTGTCGGCCGCAGGCTGAACGAGCTGCAGGGCGCCCCGCTGCTCGATCGGTTGCGTGTCGGCTATGAGGCTGCGGACCCGTTCGACGCCTGGCTGCCGGCGTTGGCCGACACGGCCGGCGCGGACTATCTCGTGACAGGCGACAAGCGATCCGGCCTGCTGGCACGGCGTCGGGTGGGAGCCGCGCGCATCCTCACCGCCAGGCTGTTCTGCGAGATCATCGGCTGATCACGCGCTGCACGTCACACTACCCCGGGCACCTGCTCGCCTGGATCGCCGGCGCGCCGCCGCGTTGATCGCGAGGGCCACCGGCCCATCTTGCCGCCACGTCCCCCAGCCCCAACTGAACGTAGCATGAACACGCGTCCTCCCGATCCGCCGGTCGCGGCAACGATGCGACCGGACGGCCAACGCTCCGTCCCGCCGGATCCCGGGCGGCGGCAATCGTGCAAGGCTTCATCACCGAGAAGGCGCCGAGAGCCATGCCCGTTGCCGCGCGACCGAAGCGGCCCGCCTCGCCATCCGGCCCCGCCCCGAAGCACCGGATGGTCCCAGGAGCAGCGGAACCCTGCACCTATTCCGTCGGCGCCGCGGCAAGCTTCGGCGCACGCTCACGCGCTGCCGTCGTGTTCCAGCCGCAAAGGCACCCCAACGAACGCAACCCAGGGCTTGCCCGGCAGCACGGCGTCAGTGTGGCGGCAACAACTCCATGCACCATGAGACCGCCGCCTTATGCCCGCGCGCGTGGCGCCGGGACCGGCCATGACGCGGCCAGCATGGTCATCGGTAGAACCGCGCGATGCGGCGCGGTGGCACCCCGGCGAACCAAAGGCCGAGGCAAAGCAGATTGCGGGCCGACCGGCACAGCCAGCCGTCGCGCTGCCATTTCGCCGCCGAGGTGATCGCGGCGGCCTCGAGCGCGGCCAACCGGCGGCGGCCGAGGCGGCGGACCAGGTCCACGTCCTCCATCAGCGGCACCGGCCGGATGCCGCCGGCAGCGCGCAGCAGGTCGCGGTGAATGAGCAATGCCTGGTCGCCATAGGGCAGCGCCAGCATCCGGCAGCGCCAGGCGACGAGGCGTTCGATCCGGCGGGCGCGCCGATCGGCGCTGTCGAGCGCGAAGCGGAAATAGCCGGCGCGGCCGGGCTGGCGGATCATGTGGGTTTGTGCGGCGGCCTCCGCGCCAGGGACGAGCCTCGTATCGGCGTGCAGCAGCAGCAGCCAGTCATGGCTCGCCGCGGCGGCGCCGGCGGTGAGCTGCGTGCCGCGCCCACGCGGCGCGGTCAGCGTCCGTGCGCCAAGTCGCGCCGCGATGTCCGCCGTGCCGTCGCTGCTGCCGCCGTCCACGACCACGATCTCCGTGGCCCAGGCGATGCTGGCGATGGCCGCGGCGAGGGTCGGGGCGGCGTTCAGCGCCGGGATGACGGCGGAGACCCCGGGCGTCATGGTCCTCATGTTCCTTTTCTGTTCTTGACGGGCCGTTCGGGGTCCGCCATTGTGTGCGGCGAACGGACGGGGAACGGGACCATGCGCGGGAATGCCGATCCTGGCAAGGACGCGGAGGCTCTCGCGGCGCTGGACCGCGCGGGCGCGCCGGAGCCGCCGCCGCCGGCGGCGATGCCTTCGCTGGCGCGGCGCGGCCGTGGCGCCACGCTGAACCCGCCGGTGCGCTACGAGTCGCAATCCACCAGCCCGTTCGACGACGGCTGGGAAACGCTGACCGCCGAGTTCGCCGAACTGCCGCATCTTGCCACCACGCTGACCCGCGATTCGACGCGCTCGGCGATAAGCTGGAACAGCTCGCCGGATATCGGTTTCGATCGCGCGGTGAATCCGTATCGCGGCTGCGAGCATGGCTGCGTCTATTGCTACGCGCGGCCGACGCACGCCTATCTCGGTTACTCACCCGGGCTGGATTTCGAGACGAAGCTCGTCTTCAAGCCCGATGTCGCGGAACTGCTGGAAAAGGAGCTGCGCAAGCCGGGCTATGTCGCGCGCACCCTGGCGCTGGGCTCCAACACCGACCCCTACCAGCCGGTCGAGCGCACGCTGAAGCTGACCCGCACGGTGCTGCAGGTGCTGGACCGCTACAACCATCCGGTGAGCATCGTCACTAAATCCGCCGGCGTGCTGCGCGACCTGGACATCCTGACCGGGATGGCGAAGCGGAACCTGGCACGGGTGTACGTATCGATCACCACGCTGGATGCGGCGCTGGCTCGGGTGATGGAGCCGCGGGCGGCGACGCCGGCCCGACGGCTGCACGCGATCGCCGAGTTGACGCGGGCCGGCGTCCCCAGCGGCGTGATGACGGCACCGATGATCCCCGGGCTGAACGACGCGGAGCTGGAGAAGATCCTGGAAGCGTCGGCGCGTGCCGGCGCGCGACACGCCGGGTACGTGTTGCTGCGGCTGCCGCACGAGCTGCGGCAGATGTTCGAGGACTGGCTGGCAACGCATTTCCCCGACCGCGCGAAGCACGTGCTGAGCCTGATCCGCGAAACGCGCGGCGGCGCACTGTCCGAGCCGCGCTTCCATCACCGCATGGCGGGCCAGGGGGTCTATGCCGACCTGCTGTTGCGCCGCTTCGCCCGGGCGACGCGCCAATGGGGGCTGGACGAGGCGCGCGAGGGCTTGGATTGCGGGCAGTTCATGGTGCCGGGCCGCGCCACGGCGGCGGCTGAGGCGCAGTTGTCGCTGTTCTGAACGCCCTCAAATCATCGCCGTGGCTGCCGCACGGAATATCAGGGCATGGCCGGGGTGGGCGCGGGACATGGCGCGCCGGGTCATGGTTCGCCCTCCGGCCGAATGTCCCGGGGTACTCCGGGCGCCGACGCGGTCGGCCTCGGCGGGGTTTCTCATGGTGCTTTCCGGGCGCCGCGGCGCCGGCGTCCAACCTTCCGCCCCCATTCACCCCTGCATGAAAGAGTTCAACTCCGGCGTCGTCATCGCGGCATCCAGATACCCGAACGTGCCCTGCGCATTCACCTCGCGGGCGGCCTGCAACAACCCGCTCATCGCTGCACGGTACAACGACGTGGCGAGACTGATCCGCTTCACGCCCACCGCCGCAAGCTCGGGCACCGAGAACGATTTTCCCCCGATTCCGGCCATGAAGTTCACCGGGCGCGATACCGCGCCGCACACCGCGCGCACCGCGGCAAGGTCGGGCAGGCCCGGCGCCATCAGCACGTCCGCCCCGGCTTGCTCGAACGCGCGTAGCCGCCTGATCGTGTCGTCCAGGTCGGGATTGCCGCGCAGGAAATTTTCGGCGCGCGCGGTCACGGTGAACGCAAACGGCAACGACCGCGCCGCGGCCACGGCGGCAGCGATGCGCTCGGTCGCCAGGCCATGGTCGAACAGCGGCTTGTCGCGATCGCCGGAGGCGTCCTCGATCGAGCCACCGACCAGCCCGACACCGGCCGCCAGGCGGATCGTCTCGGCTGCGGCTTCCGGCGTGTCGCCGAAACCCTTTTCCAGGTCCGCGGACACCGGCAAATCAGTGGCTTCGACGATGGCGCGGCAATGTGCCAGCGCCTCGTCGCGCATCACCATGCCGTCACGCCGTCCCAGCACGCCGGCCTGCGCGCCGCTGGAACTTGCCAGCGCGGCGAAACCCAGCCCGGCAAGGATGCGCGCGGACCCGGCGTCCCAGGCGTTGGCGATGACGAAATGCCCCGGCGCCTGGTGCAGGGCACGAAAGCCTCGGGCCTTGTCGGTCTGGCTGGCGGCCATGGCTTGTCTCCTGCCCGCGGTGGCACGCCGGGCAGCAAACCGGCAAGCCGAGCGTTGCGCAATAGGCCATGCAATGCGCCGGGGGCAATCGCCTGGAGGCAATCCCCCGGGGGCGGCGCGATCCAGGGTGCCGCGGCCGCGGCCCCGGGGGCGCCGCCGACATGCGGCGCCCCATCCAATCCGGCTAGCGGTCGCTCCACTCCTTCGTGGCGTCGCGCACCGCGTCCTTGGCGCCACCAACCGCATTCTGCACCTTGCCGGCGGCGCGTTCCACCTTGCCCTCGACTTCGGCCTTCTTGTCGCCCATTGCCTTGCCGGCGGTTTCCTTCACCGCGCCCTTGGCCTGGTGCGCCGCACCTTCGATGCGATCCTTGTTCATAAGCTTCTCCTCGTGATCGGCGGCACTCGAGCCGCGTATCCAGAACGAGGCAGCGTCGGGTGGGTTGCAGGTCCGGTCGGTGAGCGATCCGGTCATGCCAGGCGACGAGGCCATCGGCGTTGGATCCGGGTTTCACGCCGGCGTGATCACGCGGCCGGACCGGAAACCGTGGACTGCCTACCCCGCCCCGATCGCGATGCGTTGCAGCTTGCCGCGCGCCGCGTCAGGGATGGGCACCGGGCGCTGCGCGCCGCGCTCGACGAAGACGTGTACGAAATGCCCCTCGGCCGCGGCGATGTCCGCGTCGTTGCGGAACACCGCGAGCTCATAGCGCACCGAACTGCGGCCGATTGCGGCGACGCGCACGCCGACGGTGACGCGGTCCGGGAAGCTGAGCGAACTGTGATAGCGGCACGCCACCTCGGCGACGACGCAATGCGTCGGGCCATCGAGCAATCCGACGACGTCTTCGCTCATTTCGTAGTACGTGACGGCGGTGTCGAAGTAGGAAAAGTAGTTCACGTTGTTGACGTGCCGGAAGACGTCGTTGTCCATCCAGCGCGTGGTGATGGCGTGGAACCAGCGATAGTCGGCGCGCCGGCCGGGCGGTTGGCGAGTGCTCATTGCGGCTTGTTCGGGTCCTGCGGTTGGGTGGCGCAGGTAAGCTGGTTTGGGTTGGGGTGTCCATCGCGGCGTTGCCGCCCTCGGCCCGACTTTCCCCTCTGGCCCCAACGTCGCCAACCCTGCTCGATCCTCGCGCCGCCGGGTGCTATGGCAACCTCGTGGCGCCGCTTCCGCGCCATCGCGCAGCGCAGGAGAATCAACGGATGGCCACCGGAGTGACCGATTTCGATATCGCCGCGTTGCGGGCGCGCCGCACCAACAAGTGGCACAAGTTTCCCGGCGACGTGCTGCCCGCCTGGGTCGCCGACATGGATTTCGGGGTGGCGCCGTCGGTTACCGCCGCGCTGAAGCGCCTCGCCGACAACCAGGAATATGGTTATGCCGCGCGGGAGGGCGTGCTCGCCGCCGCGTTCACCCGCCGCATGGAGCGCCGCTTCGGCTGGCGGACCGATCCCGCCGACACGCACGCCATCGGCGACCTGGTGCAGGCGACTTTTTCCTCCGTTATGGCGTTCAGCGAGCCAGGCGACGCGATCCTGCTGCAACTGCCGTCCTATCCGCCGTTCATGGCCGCGATCAACGATACCGGGCGCCGCCTGCTGGCGAACCCGATGCGCGACAACGGCACGCGCTGGGTGCTCGACCTTGCCGCTTACGACGCCGCGCCCGATCCGCGCACGCGGGTACTGATTTTCTGCCATCCGCAAAACCCCACCGGGCGCGCCTACAGCCGGGCAGAACTGGAGGAGGTGGCGGCGTTCGCCATCCGGCACGACCTGGTGGTGGTGTCCGACGAGATCCACGCCGACATCGTTTATCCCGGCAACACGCATATTCCCCTGGCGTCGCTGGGCGCGGAAATCGCCGCGCGCACCATCACCATCACCTCGGCGACCAAGAGCTTCAACATTCCCGCGCTGCGCTGTGCGGTCATGCATTTCGGGGCTCCCGCGCTGAAGGCGCGGTTCTTCGCCCGCATCCCGGCACGCTTGCTCGGGTCGCCGGGGGTCACCGGGGTGGACGCCACCGTCGCGGCCTGGGACGACGGCCAGAAGTGGTTCGACGAGATTCTGGCGCAACTGCAAGCCAACCGCGACTGGCTGGCGCAAACCATCGGCGCCGAGCTGCCGGGCGTCACGCTGCGGCTGCCGGAGGCCACCTATCTGGCTTGGCTCGACTGCACGGCGCTGGACCTGCCGTGTTCCGCCGGCCAGTTCTTCCTGGACCGCGCCCGGGTCGGGCTGAATTTCGGCGAGACGTTCGGCGCGCACTATGCCGGCTTCGCGCGGCTGAACTTCGCCAGCCCGGCGCCGATCCTGCGGCAGATCGTGGCCCGCATGGCCGAGGCGGTTCAACGACGGTGACGCCTAGCCTGTGCCGCGCGCGGGCGACGCGTGGGCGCCTGACCAGGAAATCCAGCCGCGCCGGCGCAACGACGGAGGGGCGATCGGGGCGGCACACGGCACCCTCAGCCGGCGCCGCGCGCCGACCCCTCCCGCCCGGCGGGCGAGGCGATTTGCCTCAGCGCGGCGACAGCACCATCACCATCTGGCGATTTTCCATCCGCGGCATTTGCTCAACCTTGGAGGTCGGATCCATCTCGGTGCGGATCCGCTCCAGCACCTTCACCCCGATATCCTGGTGCGCCATCTCGCGACCGCGGAAGCGCAGCGTCACCTTGACCTTGTCGCCTTCCTCGATGAACGACTTCATGGCGCGCATCTTCACCTGATAGTCGTTCTCGTCGATGTTCGGGCGGACCTTGATCTCCTTGATCTCGATGACCTTCTGCTTCTTCTTGGCTTCGTTGCGCTTTTTCTGCTGTTCGTATTTGAACTTGCCGTAGTCGAGAATCTTGACCACGGGGGGTTCGGCGTTCGGGCTGATTTCCAGCAGGTCGAGGCCCGCCGCATAGGCGCGCTGCTGGGCCTCGCGCGCCGTCATCACGCCGGACATCTCGCCGTTCTCGTCGATCAGTCGCACCTGGGGGGATCGGATCTCCTCATTGACGCGCGGCCCGCCGCGGGTCGGCGCGGCTGCCATGGGTGGTCTTGCTATGGTCTTCTCCTGTCGCGGTTATGGTTCCGGCCGGGACGGTCCCGGCCGGACGGCAGTCTGGCCGATCATTCCGTCCCGGATCAAGCTGTCTCAAGCCGGGTTGCAACTTCCTTAAGATCGGGCGGCGCGGCCTCGGCCGCAAGCCGGGCGACCGCTTCCTCCAGCTTCACGACATCCTGTGCCGCCCCGCCCAGCCGGCGCAGCGCCACCGTGCGGTTCTCCGCCTCCTTGCGGCCGACCACCGCCAGCACCGGGACATGCGTCAGACTGTGGTCGCGCACCTTGGCGTTGATCTTCTGGTTGGTCAGGTCGAGCGCCGCCGCCACGCCGGCCCGCCCCAGCGCCGCGGCGACCTCGCGCGCATAATCGTCGGCATCCGACACGATGGTTGCCACCACCACCGGCACCGGCGCCAGCCAGAGCGGAAAACGCCCGGCGTAATGCTCGATCAGAACGCCGAGGAACCGTTCGAAGCTGCCCAGGATGGCGCGGTGCAGCATCACCGGGGTGCGGCGGTTGCCGTCCTCGGCGACGTATTCGGCGTCCAGAAGGCGGGGCATGTTGAAATCCACCTGCAGCGTGCCGCACTGCCAGTCGCGGCCGATGGCATCCCGGAGAACGAATTCCAGCTTGGGGCCGTAGAACGCGCCCTCCCCTGGGTTGAGCTCATAGTCCACCCCGGCGGTGGCACAGGCCTCGCGCAGCGCGCCCTCTGCGTGGTCCCACACGGCGTCGTCGCCGACCCGCGGGGTGGGGCGGTCGGAAAATTTTACCCGGAAGCCGGGAAATCCGAAGTCGCGGTAGATCGACGACAGCAGCGCGACGAACCGCACCGTCTCCGGCGCGATCTGCGCCTCGGTGCAGAAGATGTGCGCGTCGTCCTGGGTGAAGGCGCGCACCCGCATGATGCCGTGCAGCGCGCCGGACGGCTCGTAGCGGTGGCAGGAACCGAACTCGGCCAGCCGCAGCGGCAGTTCGCGGTAGGAGCGCAAGCCCTGGCGGAAGATCTGGATGTGACACGGACAGTTCATCGGCTTCAGCGCCAGCGTCTTGTCCTCGTCCTCCACCTGGGCGATGAACATGTGCTGGCGGAATTGCTCCCAATGGCCGGAGCGCTCCCACAGCGCGCGATCCACCAGTTGCGGGGTGCGCACCTCATTATAGCCGCCGGCATCCAGCCGGCGCCGCATATAGGCCTCCGCGGCGCGGTACAGCTTCCAGCCGTTCGGGTGCCAGAACACGCTGCCGACCGCTTCCTCCTGGATATGGAACAGGTCCATCTCCTTGCCGATCTGGCGGTGGTCGCGGCGCTCCGCCTCCTGCAGCATGTGCAGGTAGGCGTCGAGTTCCTTCTGGTCGCGCCAGGCGGTGCCGTAGATGCGCGACAGCATGGCGTTGCGGTGGTCGCCGCGCCAATACGCGCCGGCGGTCTTCATCAGCTTGAACGCCGGGCCGACATCGGCGGTGGAGCGCATGTGCGGACCGCGGCACAGATCGACCCAGTCGCCTTGCGTGTACAGGCTTATTTCCTCCGTGCGCGGCAGGTCCTGGATCAACTCCGCCTTGTACTTTTCGCCCTTCTCCTGGAAGCAGCTTATCGCCGCCTCGCGGTCCACCACCGAGCGAACGAACGGCGCGCCGCGCGCGACGATCTCGCGCATCTTCGCCTCGATCGCGGGGAAATCCTCCGGGGTGAACGGATCGTCGCGGGCGAAGTCGTAGTAGAAGCCGTTCTCGATCGCCGGGCCGATGGTGACCTGGGTGCCGGGATACAGTTCCTGCACCGCCTCGGCGAGCACGTGCGCCGCGTCGTGGCGGATCAGTTCCAGCGCGTCCGGGTCGCGGCGGGTGACGAACACCACGCGCGCGTCATGCGCGATCGGGGTGGCCAGATCGACCAGCTTGCCGTCCAGCTTCATGGCCAGCGCCGCGCGTGCGAGGCCGGGACCGATCGCCTCCGCCACCGTCGTGCCCGTCACCGGCGCATCGAAGCGGCGCACGGAACCGTCGGGCAGGGTGATGGCGGGCATGGGTCTGGGCTCCTCCTTCGGGGGACGCGGAGGCGCTGTCTATGGCGTCATGCGGCCGAGGCTGCAACCCCGCGAAGCATCGATCGCCCATGTCGACGGCCAATGTCGGCGGCCAATGTCGGCGGGTGTGTCACCCGCACCCTTGCTGTTGCGCATTGACCACCGGCCGGCGGCGGCCGACCCGCCCTGAATGAAACCGCGCAGGTCGCGGGTTGCAGGAGGCTCCCCCTCCCCTTGAGGGAGGGGGAGTTTGTTTCTTGTTGGGAGCGGCCTGTGCGTCACGCCAAGTCGGCGAGCGGGAACGGCTCCGCCAACTCCAGCACCCGCGCGGCACGCAGCACCAGGTCGTCGCGATACTGCGCCGCGGCGAGCTGCACCGACCGCGGCAGGCCGTCCTCGCCCAGCCCCAGCGGCACGGTGATCGCCGGCTGGCGGGTGATGTTGAAGGTGAAGGTCCACGGCGCCCACTGCGTCCACAATGCCTCCACCGGGTTCGCCGTCGGCGCGTCCGCGAGCGGCGGACCGCCCGGCACGGTCGGGCACAGCACGAGATCGAACGTCTGGTGCAGCCGCGCCATGGCGTGCGCGGCGGCGGCGCGCATCGCCTCGCCGTCGAGGTACTGGATCGCACTCAGGCCGCTCAGCGCGCGCGCCACCTCGTGGATGCCGGGATCGAGCAATCCGCGCAATTGCTCTGGCATCGTTGCCACCAGGCGGGCCAGCGCCGCGCCCCACACCCCGGCGAAGATCGCGCGCGTGTCGGGCAGCTCCGGGTTGGCCTCGTCCACCGTTGCCCCGGCATCCGCCAGCAGCGCCGCCGCATGCTCCACAGCCGCGACGCAACCGGCATCGACCGGCGCGTCGAATCCGGGGCGGCGCAACACGCCGACCGACAACCCGGCCACGCCGCTTTCGATGCCGTCGCGCCAGTCGCGCCCGTCATCCGGCACGCAGAACGGGTCGCGCACGTCGTAGCGCGCCATCGCCGACAGCATCAGCGCGGCGTCGGGCACCGAGCGGGTCATCGGCCCGGCGCAGGACACGCCGACGAAGGCGCTGGTCGGCCACAGCGGCACCCGTCCGAAGGTTGGCTTCAGCCCCACCAGGCCGCACCAGGCCGCGGGGATGCGAATCGAGCCGCCGGCGTCGGTGCCAATATGCAGCGGGCCGAACCCCGCCGCCCCGGCTGCTCCGGCGCCGGACGAGGAGCCTCCGGTGGTGTAGGCCGGGTTCCACGGATTGCGGGTGATGCCGTGCAGCGGACAGTCGCCGGGCGATTTCCAGCCGTATTCGGTGGTGGTGGTCTTGCCGAGGATTACCGCGCCGGCCGCCTTCAGCCCCACCACGGAGGGTGCGTCGTCCGCCACCGGGGCCGGGTCGGTGGTGCGGCTGCCGCGACGAGTGGGAAAGCCGGCGAGATCGACCAGGTCCTTCACGGTGCAGGGCACGCCGTCCAACAGGCCGAGCGGCCTTCCGGCCCGCCAGCGGCTTTCGCTCTCGCCGGCGGCTTCCAGGGCGCGAGGGTTCAGCACGGCAAAGGCGTTCAGGCCGGGGTTCAGCCGGGCGACGCGCTCGGTGACGGCCTGCAGCACCTCGACCGGGCTGAGCGAGCGCCTTGCATACAGCGCCAGCATGTCTTCCGCGGAGAGCAGGGCGGGGTCGGTGGCTGGCACTGGCATGGGGCGTTCCTCGCCGGGTGTGGGGACGACAGAATGGACGTGGCGGCGCGTAGAGGGAACCCGTTGCTTGCGGCGACCGGGCTGGCGGCGGCCGGGGGGTCCCGCCGCGGCGATGGGACTGTGGTGGCCGTTGGGTCGCCCGCGGCCGACAGTGTGTAACGGGTGTCTCATTTCGCTGTGGCGGAGATGGCGCCGCATGTCATGAGATTCGGTGGGCGCAGCTTGGTGAATGCCCCGTCTCATCCGCGTCTCGTTTCGCTGTGCATGACGCGCGATCGCGTGCGCTGAGAAATCGCCGTCGGACTGCCGCTGGCCTGTCACGCTGGTTCGGCCCATCGCGTCGCCGCCTCACGGTGTATGGGGTTCTGCCGGTCCGGCAACAATTCGGCCGAGTTCGCCTCGGCCGGCTGGGCCGGCGCACCGCTGGACACGGGGTGTTGCCAACCACGGATCGCCGCGGCGCGATTCGCGGCCCGCAGAGTCGGCACGTTCTGGTGCACAGGCTTTTGTCGCCGCGCGATATGCTGGCATCGCGAGCGATCGACCGCAGCATTGGAGTGCCCAGCGTGGTGCCTGGCTATCGTGCTGGAGAGTCGTCAAGGCGCCCGTCTGTTAGTTATACTGTTAGTTGGCCGCAGTGGCCGGCGGATGCAAGCGGTGGTGCCGATCCGCATCGCGGCCTGGTCTGGGTGACGCGCTGGCCGCAATCATCCCCGACCATCGCGACCAGGCCCAGATCACCCCACAGGCCGGCGGACATCCTGCGCGCACGCATTCCGGCCATTGCCCGCAGCAATTGCAGAGGGCCCTGTTCGCCTTGAACGGGCTGATGGATCGCGCGCCCGCATTGTGCAACCGAAATCCGCCTGCCGACGAAGGGCAGCCGCCGCCGCGCCACGGCGGATCCCGGAGCGACCTCGCCGCTCGCGCCTTGCTCGAATGCCACGGTTACTCGCCGATGCTCAGCAGCGCGCCGCGCACCCGTGCCTGGTGGAACTGTTGGGCGAACAGCAGCGCGGCGGCGACCAGCCAGACCGCGTTCAACGCGAAGGCGGCGGCGAGGTGGTCCCAGCGCACCACGCCGTTCAGCAGGACGCCGCGCATGCCCTCGAACACATGGGCGGAGGGCAGCGCCCAGGCCACTGGCTGCAACACGCGCGGCAGCACGGAGACGGGATAGAACACGGCGGAGAACGGCGTCAGGCCGAACAGCACCGACCAGGCCAGCGCCTCGGCTCCGGCGCCATGGCGCAGGATCAGCGAAACCACGGCGAGCGCCACCCACCAGCCCATGATCATCAAATTGAGGAAGAACAGCACCAGCACCGGACCGAGCGCGAACAGGTTGTAGGCATACAGCAGCCAGGCGATCAGGATTGCCGGCAGCACACCGGCGAACATGCGGATGACCGACATGCCGATCAGCGCGGTCACCAGCTCCCACGGACGCAGCGGGCTGACGAAGACGTGGCCGAGATTGCGCGACCACAGCTCCTCCAGGAAGCTGATGGCGACACCCATCTGGCTGCGCAGCGCCACTTCCCACAGCAGCACGCCGCCGAGCAAGGTGGCGGCGGCGAGGGCGGCGCCGCTGCCCATGCGGGCGGCGAGGAAGCGGGCGGTGAAGCCCCAGATGCACATCTGCAGCACCGGCCAGTAGGCGAGTTCCAGCACGCGCGGCCAGGAGTGGCGGTACAGGGCGAGGTGGCGATACAGCATCCCCCAGATGCGGCGCGCGCTGCTATGCATCGGCGGGGACCGGCGCGGTGCGGCGGTCGCGGGCGATGTCGAGGAAGACTTCCTCCATATCGTCGCGGCCGTAGCGGTCCAGCAGTTCCCGCGGGCTGCCGCGATCGACGATCCTCCCCCGCTTCAGCATCAGCACGTGGCTGCACAGGCGTTCCACCTCCGCCATGTTGTGCGAGGCGAGCAGGATGGTGCAGTTGGATTCGGCGCGGTAGCGTTCGAGCCAGGTGCGGACCCAGTCGCCGGTGTCGGGGTCCAGGCTGGCGGTCGGCTCGTCGAGCAAGAGAAGCTCCGGACGGTTGATCAGCGCCTTGGCCAGGGCGACGCGGGTTTTCTGGCCGGCGGAGAGTTGGCCGGCGGGGCGGTCCAGCAGGTCGCGCAGGTCGAGTTCGCCGGCCAGTTCGGCGATGCGGTGGGTCAGGCGGGGGACGTTGTAGAGGTGGCCGTAGATGCGCAGGTTCTGCGCCACGGTCAGCCGCTGCGGCAGCGCCACGTAAGGGGAGGAAAAATTCATCCGGGCCAGCGCGGCGAAGCGGTCGCGCGCCATGTCGTGGCCGAGCATGCTGATGGTGCCGGCGGTCGGCACCAGCAGGCCGAGCAACAGGGCGATGGTGGTGGTCTTGCCGGCGCCGTTGCCGCCGAGCAGGCCGAGCGTGGCGCCGGCGGGCGCGGCGAAGTCGATGTCATCGACCGCCAGCACGTCGCCGTAGCGCTTGGTCAGGTGGGTTACGCGGATGGCGTCCATGCGGGCAGGGCTTAGGGCGCCGGGCGGCTGGCGCCAAGGGTGGGGCGATCGCGGGTGTTACGTTGACTTGCGACGTCTCAAGCGACGCGCCCTTGGCTTCGACTTGAAAGCAGTCTCCGGCGAGCGCAGGTATTGTCCCGAAATTGGGTCAAATGGCGAGGCGCATGGCGGCGACCACGGGACATACCTTCTTGGACGAGGTCATCAGCCGCGAAGGCTTGGTCGATCCCGATCGGTTAAGCTTCGTGCTGCGGGTCACCAAGGGCGAGTTGGCCGCGGCCTCCGGACTGTCACGCGACGCCGTGTCCAAGACGCGACGGTTGCAGGCTCCAGCGACCCAGGCTCGGCTGCGTGAGGTGGCCGAGATCATCAACCGAATTCTTCCGTGGTGCGGGTCGGTGCCGCAGGCGTTTGCCTGGTATCGGTCGCAGCCCATCCCGGCGTTCGGCGATCAGACCGCCGAGGACCTGGTTCGTGCCGGGCGGTCGGAACATTTGAAGAGCTACCTCGCGGGAATTGCGGTCGGCGGATACGCGTGAGGCTGACCGGGTTCGTCTATCGGGCGCACAACCCAAGATGGGCCTTCGCACCGGACTCCGGCCAGGGCGCCGCGTCCGCCGGCGGTCGCCTCAACCCGGTCGGCATGCCCGCGCTCTATACCGCCTTGCGTTTCGAGACCGCTTGGCTCGAGGCGCAGCAGGCGTTCCCGTTCAAGGCGCAGCCGATGATGCTGTGTGCCTATGAGGTGGACTGTGAGAATGTCCTCGACCTGACCGACGCGGCGGTGCTGGCCGCGCATGGGATCGGCCCAATGGATCTCGCCAGCCCGTGGAAGGATTTTTCCACAAGCGGGATCAAACCGCCATCGTGGGAGATCGCGGAACGTCTGGTCGCGGCCGGAATGGCAGGTGTTCTTGTCCCCAGCTTCGCCAAAGGCGCCGTTGCGGCAGACGTGAACGTCGTGTTCTGGGACTGGGCGCCAGACCCGCCGCACCAGGTCCGGGTGGTCGATGACAGCGGGCGACTGCCGAAGGATGCGAGTTCCTGGCGGTAGGCGCCAGGCACGGCGATTCGACGGGCACGCCGTCCGGCCGGCTGGTCAGCCGGCTTCGCCGCCCAACCGGTCAGATGCTTTTGCGCGTAGTCGTCGATCCGTCTCTTGCCTTGCCGCAACGCTGCGATTTCGGATTTCGTCAGTTGTTCGGAAGCCGATGAGATACTGCGCTTCCTCGGCGGAGAGCGCCGCGGGATCGACCTGGAAGATTGCTCGGATTGCATCGCCATGTCGCATCTCCAGCATTGCGGCGAGCCGAGCAGCAGGCATCAACCGGCCGGATCGCGCGGCGTTGACCAGTACCACAACCGCGGCCACTGCTCCACCGCCTGACTGGTTATAGTGCGCGAGTTCGGCCAGTGTCCCACCCATCGTCATCACATCATCGACCAGGACGTATCCTGTCCCTTTCCGCACTGGGCCATCGAACCGTGCACGGTTGTTGAGGCGTCCCATGGAATCGGCGCCGGTGTGGAATACGCGCGTCCGCTGGACGATGTCGCGGTCAGCCTCCGCCCCAACTGCACGGGCCAAAGCACGCGCCAACACCTGAGGGATGGCGTTGTCGCCAGGCGCTTCCCTGGCGTGCGGGGCGACGAATATCACGTTGGGCTGGGTCGCCGCTCTTGGCGGCCGGGTAAGCGGCATGCGCCTTCAGGGGCGCATCGTCGCGGAACAAGAAGAGCGGTCCTGCCAGGCCGGCCGGGAACCCGAGCGTCCGCACCTCGTCCATGGCATCCTTTCCATGCGTGCGCTTGGCAAGGCCAACAGACCGCTTGCCCGCCTCATCGTGCGGCGGGGATGAGGCACGATCGTTGTCGATTGCCACGATCTCATGGTCGGCGGCAGATCTCTTGTCTGGCAAGCGTGCCCCGCAGAGGGCGCCGCACCGGATCACCGAGCGCACGGCGCTGCTCAATCTCCGGCCGGAGTACCAGGCCCTGCCGACGAGCGGCAACCTGAAACCCTCCGAGGCAACCGAGCTGGTACGCCTGTCGCCTCGCGGCCAGGACACAATGTTCAACGCCATCCGCACCGGGGGCTGCCGGAACGACTGCGACCTCCGGGCCTCTTCCACTGCGCTGGTCAATGCAGAGGCCCAGCTTCTGCTGATGCCCGACGCGTCGCCGCCGCCGACCAAAGAGGACCGCGAACTGGCCAACGCCTTCGAGGCTCACGTCGAACGGGTCGCAGCGCTGCTGCGCTCCGGCATCCACGAGAACCAGATCGTCGCGGTGCGCAAGACCAGCCCGCACCGGGCTGGCACCCTGGCCGACCTGCTGGCCGTCATGCAGACAGACCTCCGCCGCATCGAGGTCGCGCTGCGCGAGGTTGCCATCCAGGCGAGTTTCCTCGCCGCAGCGTGACGGACCGGCGCCGCGATCGGCGGGCGCGCGCGGGCCATACCCCGCCGCGCCATACCCCCCACCCGAGTTCACGCCCGGTAGAACTACACCCACGCACGCTCATGGATGGCGCGAGCGGGCGGGCTGACATTCCCTGTCCCACCAAGCAGATCATCGAGAACGACCAGCGCGCCGACGTGCCCCCACTGGAACAGGCCCGCACGTATCAGGCCCTGATGGACGAAATGGGCTGGACGCCGGCCGAACTCGGCTCCCACATCGGCAAGGCCGCGCACCGGATCACCGAGCGAACCGGCCTGCGGACATCAGCGTCGTGTTCCTGGGCTGGCGCCGGTCCCGCCGCATCAGGTCCGTGTCATCGATGACGATCAGCGGCAGTCAAATGACGCGTTTCTGGCGGTAAAATCGGGCCATTTTCGGCCCATTTCACCGCCCCGTGGCACTACCCTGCGGGAATATATCAAGCAAAATCAACATGAAAGCCGAATGCCACCCGGTGCGCTATACCCCCCCCTGAATTCGCGACCGAGAATGCAAAACCCATGCACGGTCCCGGAGGGGGCGAGTGGGCGGGCTGAAACCCCATACCCCTGGGCGGGCCAGCAATTCCAGGCGGCGATCCGGGGATCGATCATTAGGGGCACTCATTTGCGACACACTCATTTGCGGCCGATTGTGATCAGACTGATTACGGGGTAGGGTCGTGGAGTCTCGTCTACTTGGTCACGGGTCCTCAAGCGCCTCAGAGTGCCGGGTATTCGAAATCCTTAATCGTGAGACAACTGCGCTCTTGACCCCGCACGCGGCGGTACGGTTGGTTGCGGTTCCAAGAGTTTCCACGGTGAGGGCGAGAGTTGCCGGTTTTGTGGTGGCGAATGGAGGCCAAAGCATGGCTGCAATCTTAAATGCCTTGCTCACCTTCTTGATCGACAATGTCCTCAAGCCGACTTTAGCTGCACTACCTTTGTCTGCTATACCAGATGAAAAAGAGTGGCTAATCGCTATGGGGGTTGCTCTTGTGCTGATTCCGCCGCTAGCCCGGCTGATTCATAGGCTGTTGCATAAGTACGTAGGGCTATATCGGCGTCTGATATACGAAGAAGAGAAATATTGCGGATCTTGGCTCGAGACTATAACAAAAAACAACCTAAAATATATGACATTGATTGACGTGTACTTCAACAGAGCCACCCTGAAGTACAGTATATCCGGCAGAGCATTCGATGAGTCACTCAATCTTCATGCCACTTTTTCGAGCTATATGTTCACGCTGGATGAATCCAAGCAAACGATGGAGATATTGTATTCGGGCGCGTATGTAAATACTGGAAGAACAGCCAAGGGATGGTGCATATATTTCCTTAGCAAGGACTTATCGGGAGGGCACGGATACATCGTCGACTTCGAACTAGACGAAACTGAAGTCATGCGTCAAACGCTTAGGCTAGCATTTGTTCTCACACGCCTAAATAGGCGGGTCTTAAGACGCCGAATCAACAGCTCGCGCTTGAGGAACGATGGAGACCGGTTGATGCTGCTATCGAGCTTGCAGGGGATGGCTGAACTACCACGGAGCCACTGAGTTGGCCCGACATGCCGAGCGTCTCAGAGAGGCTCTGGTGTAAGTGATTGTCCAATAATATATACATGTCTGAATATTGTTACGTTCCTGGCGGTTGTCGCCCTCTTTACCGAGCACCCTTACCGCACTCCGTTTGGGCGATGTGCAAATCTGCCCTATGTGGTAAGCTTACAGCAGGATCAGAGGCCAGCACCTTGAACACAGCGCCGTCCTGAGGAGCAGTTTATGTCAGAGCAGCCTAACGACTATTCGAAGTCGTGGAACGAGACGTACGGTGTCACGAAAGACCCCGTAAGGAATTACATGATTTTCCCGCTGTTTGCCGAGCGTGTGGGTCGATTCCGGCATGAGTTCATCGCCGACTTGGGTTGCGGTAATGGCAGTATGATTCGTAATCTAGCCCATTTGGACTTTGGGTCCTGTCTTGGCCTCGATCGCAACAGAGCTTTCCTCGATAGTGCGGAGAAGTACGTGAACGATAGCCGTGTCACATTCGTTGAGGAAGACCTATCTGATATGAAATCTGTGCTAACCGGGTCTATAGATGTCGCTCTATCGGTTTTCGTTATAAACGAGCTTCCCGATTTGGGGGGGTTCTTCAGGAATGTATCCCGTATCCTGACCCCTTTGGGGAGGGTGTTCCTTGTATGCACTCATCCTTTTGTGCCCTTGATCGCACAAAAGCAGGCAGACTGGGGCGTAAAAGACAACAATAAAGTGACCGGGCTCGCGGGCTACTTCTTGTCATCTAAAGGAAGATATCATTTCACGATTTCGAAAGACTATGCTGACTACTACCACTACAATTTTCAGCATATCACCACGGCGATATGTTCCGCCGACCTGAGCATTCGATATATGCAAGAGCTAACTTCGGATGATCCGAGATTCGAAGAGTACCAGGAATATTGGACTACAAGAGATCTGCCGAAATATCTCTATCTTGAGATTTCCAGATAAAGTCTTTCAAATATTGTGAGGTGTGCTGCGCCTGATCACCATGTGCCGCTTCTTCCCATGTCGTGGTGCTGAGAGTTTGTAGAGATGAATATACCTAGAACATAATCGGAACGACTCTCTCAAACCCCAGGCGCCGGATCATCCGCCGGGTTGCGGTTCGGATCACCATTGCCTCCCTCACCCGGGACGCCGGTCTGGTTGCTTCCCTGATCGCCGGCGCCACCCCTGGCAGACGGCACCCAGCCCAGCGGGGCCATGTTCACCTGCTGCACCGTGTCGCCATCCGGCACGCTCGACAGACCCTCCGCGCGTCGTGCCTCGTTGACCTTCATCCACGGCCCACCGACAGCCTGCCGATAGGCGGTGAACCGGGACAGAAGGTCCGCCTTGAGGAAATGTCCATAGTCCCAATCCAGGAACGTGTCGTCGCCGTCGAGTTCGTAGAACTGCTCCGCCTTCGCTTTCCACCGTTCGCAATATCCCGAGATCGGGCCATTGAGGTACTGCTGGCCCATCTGCACCATCGCCGGGCCTTCGGTCTCGCCCTCGATCGCCAGCTTGTAGGGCGGTACGTCGAAGGCGCGGGCGATGTCGCGAAGCTGGAAGTTGCGGGACTCGATGAACTGGCTATCGACCATCGACAACCCGAGCGCCTGCCATTTCAGCCCCTGCTCCAAGATCGCGGTCGCGCCTGAGTTGCGCGGACCCGCTTGCAGGCGCTGCCACTCTTCGCGGAGCTGCTCACGGATTTCCTTGCTGGCGAATTCCCCCCCCCCGGTGGACAGCACGCCACCGGTGCGGGCGCCCTGCCCGACGAACCGGGCCTGGTGCTCCTCCAGGCCGATCCCCAGGCCCAGCGACTCTCTCACCAGCGACAGGCGCGACGATCCCAGCAGCGAGTTGTACATCGGCAGCCAGCGCAGGTGGAACATATCCGCCGATGGAATCAGCAGCGGATGCTCCCGCAGCATCGCCATCTCGTGCAGGCCGTTGCGCGTCACCGCATAGAAATACTCGCCGCTCGGAGCTTCAAACAGCCCAACCCGGTCGGGATGGACCGGCACCAGGTAGAGCGGATCGCCGCGGCCGTTCCTCACCACCGGCGCATAGCCATTGCCGCGCAACACCAGCGAGGCTTGCAGCATTTCCTTGAACTCGAAAGCCGTCTGCCAGTTGTTCGGGTTGCGCATCAGGCGATGCAGCGGATGATCCTTGAAGACCTCCTTCCCGCCATCCGGCAGCCGCCGGTAGATGTCGAACGGGATCTTCGCCACGTCGCAGGCGAGCATCGAGACGCACGCCACGCAGGCGACATGCCGCATCGCCGTGATGGAGTTGACCGGCACGCCGGCATTCGACTGCCTGCCACCGGCCCACTCACCCCACAGCCGATCGTCGGCCGCGCGACGCTGCGCGAAGTCGGCAACCCGTGACCAGAAGCCCATCGTGTGTCGGACCCCGGCCAGCGGCAGCGCCTGTCGATCGGCGCCCAACTTCCGATTGATGGCGATATAGCGCTGCGCTATAGTCCGGCCATGAAGGCCGTTCGCTATTCCGCTGAGGCCATCGCGAATCTGAAGCGGTACGGGAACATGGCCGCGAGGGTACGCAAAGCGACCAGCGAATATGCGGCCAATCCTGCCGCACATGCGAATAACGTGACCCGCCTGGTTGGTTCGCCGGCGAGCCGGATGCGTGTGGCGGATTACCGTCTGACCCAGATCGACTTGTCGCAGGCGGCAGACATTTCCCAGCCCTACCTGGCGCAGCTCGAAAACGGCCAACATGAGGGGGCGGTGTCGGTCTATGCCCGTCTGGCAAAGCTCCTGCACGTGCGAATCGACGATCTCGTTGCCGATGCGTCGGCCGCAGCGAACGGCCCGGGATGATCTGACACGGACCCTCAGACTCCGATCGTTACAGTATCACACGGCGCCTCCTCTCGCCGGACCACCAGACGCCTCGCGGCAACCCCCTCCCACAAGCGGCAGGGGACCGCTTCACCCTCACGCCTTCCGCTTCCACGCCTGCTATGTGCGTCACATCTGCGAATATCCCGAGCCTGGGCTGTCCACCCCGCGCCCGGCCGCCTCGGCGATCCAGCCGAACTCCTTGAGGATCTGCTGGCTGTAGGTGACCCGCCCGTTCACTTTCGTTGCGGCCTCGCTGGCGAGCAATAGCGCGGCGCGGGCCATGAAGGAGGGGTGCTCGCCTTTCGGGTCGTCGATGCCGGTGACCAGCTTGTGGTGCACGGTTCCGGGCGTCGGCACGACCTTCGAGGGGGAGACCGCGGCGACGCTGATGCCCTCGTACTGGGCGAGTTCCTGCGCCAGGCCCTGGGTGAACCGCTCCAGTGCCGCCTTGGTGGCGCCGTACATGACGCCGCCGCGCACCGCCTGGTCGGTGTAGGGTCCACGCCCCGGGCCGATCGCCGCGCCGGAGCTGATGTTGACGATGGCGCCGCTGCGCCGCGGCACCATGTCCTTCAGCACTTCCTTCGCCAGCATGAATGGCCCGTGCACGTTCACCGCGAAGCAACGGATCCAGCGATTGGTGGGATAGGTCTCGGTCGGCAGGTAGTAGTTCAGCGCGGCGTTGTTCACCAGGATGTCGATCGGGCCATAGGCGGCGCGGGCCCGTTCGACCAGGGCGATGCAATCCGGCTCGGTCGAGACGTCCGCCGTCACTGGCGTCGCGTCGCCGCCGGCGGCGCGGATGCGCTGCACGGTGCGGGTCAGCGAGCCTTCCAGCATGCGGTGGTCGCCTTCGTTCAGCGTGCGTGCGGCGCACACCACTTTTGCGCCCTCGGATGCGAACAGTTCGGCGATCGCCTCGCCGATGCCGCGGCTGGCGCCGGTGACGATCGCGACCTTGCCGGTCAACTTGCCCATGGCGGTTTTCCCTCCGTTGTGCGGGTGCATTGTCCGGCGGGCGCGGCGCGGCTGCAACTGGACAGTCGCGCGGACTTCCCACAATGACAGGGCGCCGGCGGCGACGGTGTCTTGATCGGAAGCGCGCGAAGGTCCGCGCGCGCTGCCGGAATCCGTTGTGCGGGGCCGTCGATTCGGGAGTTTCCGACTGCGCCGCGAATCCCGGGCATCTTGCGGAATTCGGCCGCGGTTGCGGTTGCGGCGCGTGCCGATACCGGGCCGCGGGTTGCCGGTTTCGGCGGACCGAAGCGACGCAACTCCACTTGACGCGCCGAAGCCATCAGCTTCAAACCGCGCCGGCTGGTATCCAGGAGGACAATCCGGTGACGCGCATGAAATTCGGCGCCTTCCTGGCGCCGCATCATCCGGTGGGCGAGCACCCGACCCTGCAGTTCCGCCGCGATCTGAATTTCGTCGCACATCTCGACCAGCTTGGCTTCGACGAATTCTGGTGCGGCGAACACCATTCCTCCGGCTGGGAGATGATCGGCTCACCGGAGTTGTTCCTGGCGGCGGCGGGCGAGCGGACGCAGCGCATCAGGCTGGGCACCGGTGTCGTGTCATTGCCCTACCACCACCCGTTCAACGTGGCGCAGCGCATCGTGCAGCTCGACCACCTGACCGGCGGGCGGGTGATCTTCGGCACCGGTCCCGGTGCGCTGCCATCCGACGCGCGCAGCTTCGGCGTGGACCAGATGCGGCTGCGCGAGCGACAGGACGAAGCGCTCGGGGTGATCGTGCGGCTGCTGGACGGCGAACGGTTCAGCCACCAGAGCGACTGGTTCACGCTGAATGACACCCAGTTGCAGTTGCTGCCGTTGCAGGACCGCCTGCCGATGGCCGCGGCATCGTCGATCAGCCCGTCCGGCATGCAGCTCGCCGGCAAGTACGGCATGGGCGTGCTGTCGATCGCGTCCACCTCCACCGAAGGGTTGCAGGCGCTGCCGCTCCAGTGGTCGTTTGCCGAGGACTCGGCGCGGCGGCACGGCAAGACCGTCGATCGGCGCGACTGGCGGGTACTGGTGTCGTTCCATCTCGCGGAGTCGCGGAAACAGGCGGAACAGGAAGCGGTGGACGGGCTGTGGTGGTGGCATAACGAGTACAACGTGCGCGTGCTCGGCCGGCCTGGGGCGGTCCGCACGGAGGACCGGTGGGAGCTGATGGCGCAGGTCAACGGCAGCGGCAGCGGCGTCGGTTCGGCGGTGATCGGCACGCCGGACGCGCTGGTCACGATGATCCGGAGTCTGCAGCAGGTGACCGGCGGGTTCGGCGTGGTGCTCGGCTTCGCCCATGACTGGGCCAATCGCGAGGCAACCCTGCGTTCGTGGGAGTTGTTCGCCCGGTATGTCATTCCGGAGCTGAACGGCTATACGCGCAACCAGAAGGCGTCGGCCGACTATCTGGCGGAGCACCGGCGAGAGCTGATGGCCGGCCGCGTCGAATCGATCAAGGCCACGGTGCAGGGCAACGAGACGGCGCAGGCGGCGCTCGCGGTCACGCTGCGGCAATTGGCGAAGGCGCCGCAAGGGGGCGGTTTCCGGCCGGGCGCCGTTCCCTTGCCGGAGCCGCCGGAGACGCGGGATTGAGTCACGTTCATGGCCGTGCCCGGCCGGCATGCGCGCGGGCGGCGGGGCGAGGGCAGCGGGGTGAGGGCAGCGGGGCGACAGGGCAGCGGGGTGAGGGTTGTGTCAGGGCGGGGGTTCGGCTACATCCGCGCGTCCTGCGGCGCCCGTAGCTCAATTGGATAGAGCACCAGACTACGGATCTGGGGGCTGGGAGTTCGAATCTCTCCGGGCGCGCCATCTTCTCAATGACTTACGGCTCGTCGGGAAATAATCGCTGCAACCGCGGGGATGACGATCAGGGTTGGCCGCGAGTCGCAACACGCCAGGGCGCGTCATTCGGCTACGGCGGGGACTCCTTGTCCCGGGCGGCTTCGGCGATCTCGATGGCCAATGCCGTCATCAGGCTTTCGTCGGGAAGGCGACCATGCGCAAACCGCTGCTTCGCCTCTCTGGCGGTCAGGTCGCGCAAGACGACCCACAGCCCCTTGGCTGTTTCAGCATGGCCGAACAGGCACGCCCTGCGAATGAGGTTGACCAGGTCATCGGACATCCGCCGCCGCATCGAGCGGTTGAGCCGATCGCGGATGACAGCCTCGTTTACCTGGTTGTCAGCGGCGGTACGTGTCGCATTGCCCCATCTCTGCGTGCGTACGAATTGCCGCATCATGTTCCCCGGAGTGAGCCGGGTATCGAGACTATAGGCTCCCTGGCTTCAACGTAGTTTCAATGGCGGCCCGCTTCGGTCCACTCCCCGGATCGGGGCCGCAGTCGCCTTCGGGCACCGCCTGGCCGTCGCGTTTGGTCACGTGCGGTTCGTTGTCGGGCGGATGGAACGGCGCGATGCCATATTGTGCGGCTTCGACAAACGGCATGCAGTGCCAGCCAACGCGCGAACCTGATGATCCACATGGATCGCGTCACCGGCAGGCGGTGAGCCTCTCCGCGGCAGTGGTCGTCGTCAGCGTCCCCGCTGCGGTCCCCGTCAACGGTACGGTGGTCATTCGTTGCGTTCCCTTCCCTGGCCGACGGTGCACCGTCGGCCGCTTGATTCTTGGCAGGGAAGCGAGCCATCCGTCAGGCCCTTGACGCCGCGCCAGAATCCAAGGCCCGGCACCATTGGCGGTGACAGCCGGCCACGCCGCGCGATCACGGGCAACCTGGAAAAGTTGACACCTGGAAAAGTTACAAAAGTTGCAATGCAAACGAACCAAGCGCGGGGCATGGCTCCAGATCAGTACCCGCGCGGACGGGTCGGCCCGCCAAAACAGGGCATCATGCGAACGCGGCTTCGCCTCGGTCCGGCGCGGGCACGACGACCGCGCCAGCCACGACGCTGGCGCGGCGGCAGGCCGGCGGAAGCCGCGCCCATGCCGGGCGATGCTCTGGTCGGATCGGCTTCGCCCTAGCCACCGACCAGCCGTCCCGCCCCCTCGATCACGTCGTCCCAATCATCCACTTCGCGATTCTCCGGCGCGACCAGGACGTGCTGCACGCCGGCGGACTCGTATGCCGCGAGCCGCTCGCGCAGCTCTCCCTGATCGCGCCCGCTCCACTGCATCCGCATCGATATGGTGAACGCCGCTTCCGGCCGCCCGGCGCGCAACCGCCGCACGATCGGCGCCGCCTGCGCCGGCGTCTCGCGACTGCCATGCCAGCCGTCGGCGATGCGGATTGTGCGCTCCAACGCCGCCTCCGAGCTGCCGCCAATCCACAGCGGAATGCGACTGACCGGCAGCGGCAGCATCGTCATGTCGGCGATCTCGGCCGGGATGTACTTCGCCTTGAACGTCACCGGGTCCTGCGACCACACCGCGCGCATCATCGCGATCCCCTCGTCCATGCGCCGCCCACGCTCCTTGAACGGCGCGCCCAGCGCGGCGAACTCCGGCTCCAGCCAGCCCACGCCGGCACCGAGGATCAGCCGCCCGCCGGAGAGGTTGTGCAGCGTCGCCAGCTCTTTCGCCAGCGGCAGCGGGTGACGCATCGGCAGCACCAGGACGGACGTGCCGAGCCGCACATGCTCGGTCACCGCGGCAACCCAGCTCAGCGTCACCGCCGGATCGTAGAACAGCGGCGAGCGCGGAAATTGCTTGCGCGGCACGATGATGTGCTCGCTGACCCAGACGTCGCTGAAGCCCAGCGCCTCGGCACGGATCGCATAGCGCCGGATCAGCGCCGGTGTCGCTTGCTCGCCGGCATGCGGCAGATGAATTCCGAGTTGCATGTCGCTTCCCCCTATGCCGTCGCGTCGGCGGGCATCCGCACGAACGCGCCCTGCCGCAGCAGTTCCATCTGTAACTTGCCGATCGGCACCGCGCGTGGCTGCACGCCGAGCCGCGCCGCCAGGCCCGCGGCGGCGCCGGCCGCCTGGCCGGTCAGCCAGCATTGCGGAATCTCCCGCAGGAACGAATGGCTCGCGGCATCGCACGACACGTGGCGCCCCGCCGCCAGCAGCCCGTCCAGCGTGCGCGGCACCAGGCAGCCATACGGCACCGACACCGGCGGCAGTTGCGGCGACAGCGAGGGCGACACGCCGATCTCGTCGGCATGCGGCGTCGCGTCGGTCCATTGCTCGCGGGTCACCCGCGCGACGCCGGGCAGCCGCCGCGAATGCCGCACGCCAAGCTGCGGCGCCGACAGCATCAGGAAGGCCTGTTCAAACCCCGGCGCATGCGCGCGATAGACGTCGAGGTGCTGTGCCATCAGCCGGTGCGAACGCACCTCAACCTCGGTCAGGTCCTGGATATCGATCGCGGAATAACCCGACAGCCGCGGTCCCATGAACAGCGCGACGTCGTTGCGCCACGAGACGAACGGCCGCTCGAACAGCCCGCCGCATTGCGAACGCCCGCGCTCCATGAAGCTGGAAAAACCCGTCGCGTCGCCGGTCTTGAACGCGATCCAGCGCGTCATGTCGCAGCCGCCCCAGAGCCACGCGGTGTTCATGCAGTGATGAATGTCGCGTTGCTCGATGTCGGTGTCCGCACCCGCCCCGGCGCGGCCGAAGATGTCGCCGTCGCCGGTGCAATCGACCGTGACGCGCGCGCGGACCGCCAGCCGGCCTTCCTTGCTCTCGAACACCACGCCCGCCACGGCGCCGTCCTGCAGAATCGGCGCGGTGCCCATGCCGTGCAGCAGGAGCTGCACCCCGCTCTCCAGCACCAGCTCCTGGCTGGCGAGCTTCAGCCGCTCCGGATCGATCGTCGGCGACCAGGTGACGATGCCGTGATAGGCGGCGGTGCGCTCCTTCCAATAGGCCGCGGTGGCGGCGTCGGCGTTGCCCCACACCCCGCGCGGCGGGCCGGCGATGGCGTCCTTCGGCAGCCGGTCGAGCAAGTCGTTGGCGATGCCGCGGATCGCCTGCGTGCCGCTCCAGTCGGTCATGCGGTCGATCCAGATGACCAGGCCGCCGGTGGAGAGGCCGCCCAGGTGGTTGTAGCGCTCCAGCAGCACGACATCGGCGCCGGTGCGCGCCGCCGCCACCGCGGCCGCCGTGCCGGCGGGTCCACCGCCCACCACGAGCACGTCGCAGTCGCGGAACACCGGAATGGCGCGCGCCACTTCGTGCACCACGCCGCCGGGCCTGCTCCGGCGCGGCAAGAGACGGCCGGCGGCAAAGATGTCCGACTCGAAGAGGAACGACTGGTTGGTCTGGCGCACCGCCGGCGCCGCGTCGGGCTTGTCCTGGCTCATCGGGCAGCTCCTTGTCCGGCCGGAATTGGGCAGGTCTGCCTTGGCCGGGTCAAGCGCGGCGGATGGTTCCGGCGGCGGACCGCCCGCACCGTCGGTTGCCCGCCGTGGCGCGCGACCCGTGGCGGCAGCGGAGGCGGCCCGCACGCCGCTGCCGGGTCGCCGCGTGCGCGACAATCACGCCGGCGACGGTGGACTATCCCTTGCCGTCATGCACGGAGAAGGCAACGGTGCACGGCTGGGTCGAACGATTGCTCCAGGCGTGATTGGCGGCCCGCTGCACCACCGTGTCGCCGGCCTTGAGAGCGACCTCCCCGGTGTCGAGCACCAGGGTGATCTCGCCTTCCAGCACGATGCAGAAATCCAGTGTGCGCGTCTTCGTCATGTAGGGATGCGGTGCTTGCGGCGAATAGGTCGAGGCGGCGGGTGCACCCATGGCGTGAAAGAACGCCGCCACCTCCGGCGCGCCGACCTTGCCCTGCCAGGCCGCGTCCGGCGGGAACGTAACGACGGTGCAGATCGAACCGCCCGGCGGCGGTTCCAGCCGGTGCGGCAGGTGCAGCGTCTCGGTCACCCCCTTGATGCGCGCCGGCGTGCGGTCGGTGACCCAGATGCGCGCGGCCGCATAGCCGGGGCGCGCCGGGTCGGTGCGCAGGTCCGGCGTCGGCCCGTCGAAGATCGCGCGCGATTCGCCATGCGCGTCGTCGATGGTCACGATGCGCCGCACCGGCTTGATGTCATCGGCCATGCCCGCCTCCCTCAATCCTCGAACCGCGCGCCCATCATCACGAACGCCATGCGGCAATCCATACGTGGGCTGGTCCAGCCGTGCCAGTTGCCCAACTGCACGACGACGTCGCCCGGGTTCATCACCAGGGTGCCGTGGTCGAGCAACAGGACGCGCTCGCCGTCGAGAGCGATTCCGTAATCGACGGTGGCGGATTTGTGCACGGGCGAGCTGAAGGCGTTCTGGCCGCCACGATCCCAGGTCCCGTCGGGACGCCGGCGCGGCGCATGCAGCGGCACGGCGCCCTTGTCGTTCGCCGGGTCGTACTCCGCCGGCCGGCCTTTCGACTGGACGATGCGCAGATGGCCGCCGGTTTCCGGTGGCTCGAAGGCATAGGGCAGATCGCCGAAATCGGCCGGGTCCGCGAGATCGACGGGCCCGGTTTGATAGACCCACACATCGGTCATTCCGGCGCTGGGATTGACCGCGCCCGGGTTCGCGTTGGGCGCCGCGCTGTCCCACACCACGCGCGAGCGTCCCTGCGCGTCGTTGCCGGTGACCACGCGCCGCACCGGCTTCAATCCATCCGCCATGCTTCCGGACCTCCCCTTCCTTCGCCGCACGATCGCGGACGCCGAGTGTGCGCGGTGTCGGTCCGGGTGCAAGCTCTGCTCTCGCGCGGCGGTTCGCCTGGTCGTTGCCAACTGCGAGACGACAGAAGATCGCCGTGGCGGCGGCAGCGCTTCGGGTTCTCCCGCCAGGCCGAGGCAGGCATCGAAACGCCGATCGGCGTCGCCGTCGAACTGCTCCTCCCCACCGCGCGCGACCGGACCGAACCGCCGCGAACCGGCCGCGCCATGCCGGGCGGCGCTATTCTACCGCATATCCCGCCATTGGTGCATGTCGCCACGCAACGCCATTGCCTGCACGCCGGCGCCGTGCGCCGCCTGGCGCGGCCAGCCCCTCAGCGTCCGCCCTTCCCCGCCGCGAACCGCACCGCCTCCTCCGCCGCGCGAAACAGCGCACGGGCCTTCTGCCGACACTCCTCGTACTCTGCCTCCGGTTCGGAATCGGCGACGATCCCGGCCCCCGCCTGCACGTACATCACGCCGTCTTTCACCAGGGCGGTGCGCAGCCCGATGCAGGTGTCCATCGTGCCGTTGGCGGCGAAATAGCCGATGCAGCCGGCGTATATGTTGCGCCGCGCCGGCTCCAGCTCCTCGATGATCTCCATCGCCCGCACCTTCGGCGCGCCCGACAGCGTGCCGGCGGGGAAGCCGCCCACCAGCGCGTCCAGCGCATCCAGCCCGTCCGCCAGCTTCCCCTCCACATTGGAGGAAATGTGCATCACGTGGCTGAACCGCTCGATGACGAAGCTCTCGGTCACCTTCACCGAGCCGAGCGCCGCCACCCGCCCGACATCGTTGCGCCCCAGGTCGAGCAGCATCAAATGCTCCGCCCGCTCCTTGGGGTCGGAGAGCAATTCTGCCTCCAACGCCTGGTCCTCTTCATAGGTGGCACCGCGCCGCCGGGTGCCGGCCAGGGGGCGGATCGTCACGATCCCGTCGCGCAGCCGCACCAGCACTTCCGGGCTCGACCCCACCACGGCGAAACCGCCGAAATCCAGGAAGAACAGGAACGGGGCGGGGTTGATCCGCCGCAGCGCGCGATACAGCGCGAAGGGCGGCAGCGCGAACGGCACGGAAAAGCGCTGCGACACGACGATCTGGAACGCGTCGCCCGCGGCGATGTATTCCTTGCAGCGCAGCACGGCGTCGATGAACCCCGGCTTGGAGAAATTCGACGCCGGCGCCGGCGGTTCCGGCAGCACCACCGGCGGGGTGGGATGCGGCAGCGGTCGCTCCAGCGCCGCCTCGGCCTCGGCCAGCCGCGCTTGCGCCGCCTCCCACGCCGCCTCCGCCGATTGGTCCGCGCGCGGATAGACCGGCGCCGCGAGGGTCAGCTCGTCGTTGACGTTGTCGAAGATGGCGAACAGCGTGGGGCGCAGCAGCAGGCCCTCCGGCACGCCCAGCTCTTCCACGTTCTTCCGCGGCAGCCGCTCCATCTGCCGCACCATGTCGTAGCCCAGGTAGCCGACCAGTCCTCCCGCCATCGGCGGCAGGCTGGCGGGCAGATCCAGCCGCGCCTCGGCGATCGTCGCGCGCAGGCTGTCCAGCGCCGGCCGCGCCTCCGGCACGAAGGCGTGCGGCGCCGAGCGCACGTCGCGATTCACCTCGGCGCGACCGTCGCGGCAGCGCCAGACCAGGTCCGGGTCCATGCCGATGATGGAGTAGCGGCCGCGCGCGGCGCCGCCTTCCACGCTTTCCAGCAGGAAGGAGTTGGGGCGGCCGTGCGCCAGCTTCAGGAAGGCGGCGACCGGGGTTTCCAGGTCCGCCACGCCGCGCCGCCACACCAGGCTGCCGCGCCCGGCATCATAGGCGGAACGGAAGGCGGCGAAACCGGGGGGGAGGGTGACGTTCATGGGACCTTTCCTGGGGCGGCGGGGCTACGGTGGGTCGCCCTTCCTCCCTCAAGAGGAGGGGGAGAGACAACGCACCATCACGGCTGCACGATACTGTTGTAATTCTCCTGGTTGATACGCGGATTGGCGCGCTCGCGCACGGCCTCGGCGAAAATCGACGCCAGGTCGTTGCCGATCGAGCGGCTCACGACGGCGCGCAATTGCTCGTAGCCGCCCGGATCGGCCGACGGGTTCGGCGTGTCGATCTGCGCCGGCACGGCGACGACGAATGTCGTGGCCGTGGCCACCATGGTCGGCTCCCCCGGCTTCAGTCCGAACAGCACCTTTGCCAACTCCGACGGCATATCTTCGGCGGCGGCGGCGCTGGTCACCAGCGGCGTGCGGCGCACCGGGACGCCCGCCACCGCCGCGGCATCCGCCAGCGGCCGGCCAGCCTTGAGCGCGGTCAGCAATTTCGCCGCTTCGGCTTCCGCGGCGTGGCGCCGCTGATGGGCCGTCCAATCTTCGGCAACCTGCTGTTTCACCTCGCCGAACGGCTTAGGGGCCGGCGGAATGATGGCCTCGACACTCACCGCATAATACGCCGACCCGCCGGTGGACGGCGTCTGCACCTCGGTAAGCTGCGGCTGATCGCCCTTTCGAGCCTTGAATGCGGCGGCGACCAGCGCCGCCTTGAGTTCCGGGGGGGCCGGGATCGGCGCCGGCGTGCCGTCCTTGGTGTCGCCCTTCGCGTCCAGCGTGCCGGCGACGCCGGCCAGCCCGAGATCGCCCGGCATCTGGTCGAGCGGCGTGCCGTTGCCCAGCAGGTTGTCGATCTTGTTGGCGCGATCGTACATCACGTCGGTGGCTTTCTCCGCCAGCAAGCGGTTGCGCAGCGCGTCCTTGACCTGGTCGAAGGTCTTTTCGCTGCCTGGCGTCGCGTTGACCACCTTCAGCACGTACCATCCCAGCGCGCCCTTCAGCGGACCGGACACCGCATCCGGCACCGCCGCGAACACCGCCCTGGCCAGGTCGGAATCGGGGAATTCCTGCCGCGTGGCATCGTCGAGCGCCACCGCCGAGGCGCCGTTCTGCTTTGCCGCCGCCCGTATCGCCGCCCAATCGGCCCCGCCGCGCCACTGCGCCGCCAACGCCCGTGCTTGCGCATGGTGGGGGACGGAGACCACCTGGGCCGAGCGCCTGGCCGGCGTGACGTATTCCGCCTTGCGTTGCGCATAGGCGGCGCGCAGGTCGGCGGCGGTGATCGGGATGTCCTTCGCCAGCGTCTGCGGCGACAGCACGATCGCCCTGATGCGGCGCAGCTCCGGCCTGCTGTAGAGAAACGGGTGGTTGTCGTACCAACGTTGCAGTTCGGCCTCGATCGGCGCCGGCGCGGTTTCCGCGGCAAACGGAAACTCCACGATGTCCGCCGAGCGCTTCTCGAATTGCCCCTGGTAGAGCGGCACGGCTTCGGCCCGCGGCGCCGCCGCGCCAGCGGCCACGGCCAGCAGCAACTGCCGCTGCCCCAGCTCGCCACGCACCATTTCGACCACGCGCTGCTCCGTCAGGCCGTTGTTGTTCAGCCACACCTCGAAGAGCCGGCGGCTGAACTTGCCGCCGGTGCCGCGGAAAGCCGGCTGGCTGTAAACGGCGTCGCGCACGGCTGCGTCGGGCGTCACCACGTGCAGGCGGTTCAGCTCCTGCTGCAGCGCGGCCTGGCCGATCAGCCGCTGCAGCGCGATATCGCCGACGCTGCGCCTGAGGGCGGCGGAGGGGTCCTGGCCGGACGGCAGTTTGCGCGTCGCCTGGTTGAGGTCGCGCTGGTATTCGGATTGGAAGGTGGCGCCCTCGATGGTCTGGCCGCCGACCTTGGCGACCCAGGTCGCGGTGCCGGCCATGTGAAACACGTCGCCGATGCCCCAGACAATGAAGGCGGCTACCATGACCAGGAAGAAGGCGCGGACGGGCCAGGTGTCCAGGGAGCGGCGGAAGGCAGAAATCATCGTGTCGTATCCGTTGGCTGGGCGACTTCAGGTTATAGTGCATCGGGGCCTTGGCGTCCCGAGCCGGCTGCCGGCAACGCCTTGGCCCGGACGCCGATGCCGGCCCGCCATAGACCATCGGCCCGACGGCCACCAGCGCCGCCATCCGCGCGGCGACGGCGCGGAGGGTACGCGTCGCGTCGCCGGCGATCTCATGGCGGCGGTCCCATTGGTGCGCACCCGAAAGGTCGCTTCCCGGTGTTCTTCGACCGCCCTGGTTCCGGCGCCGGCGGGAACAGGTTTCGTCGCGCGACCGAGGACGCGACGACGCAAACTCACGGCCTGTCCGAAGCCGTCACGCCATCGCGCCGGGGCGGTGGGCGAACGGCCGACATGCGTGCGTTGACAATCAAGCAGGGCTCCAACACGGAGAACGGGCTGAGACCACGGAGTAGAATAGAATTGCGCTTCACACGAAGCGGAGCTTGCTGTCCGATGTCCCGCGCTTTCGTCGTGTCGGGATTCGCGCGTTCGCCGCCCGCCCGGCTGCGGCGGCGCGGTGCCTGGGCGATTCAACGTCGCAGCGCGACCGATATGCCGATGCCGCGTTTGTTTTGCTGCACTGCACAAAATACATAGCTGGCAACTGCGATTAACGCGACGCGCCGGATGTGCCAGAGTGTCTTCGGCGGTCAGACGGACGCACCGTCTTCGCGCCGCAGGAGGAAACAAGGTGGCCACATACAATGTGCTGATCATGGGCGCGTCCTACGGATCGCTGCTGGCAAGCAAGCTGCTGTTCGCGGGACACAAGGTGAAGCTGGTGTGCCTTCCCGCCGAGGTGGAGGCGATCAACAGCGACGGCATCCGCGTGCGGCTGCCGGTAAAGGGCCGGCGCGACCCGGTCGAGATCGACTCGCGCAAGCTGCCGGGCAAGCTGTCCGCCGCCGGCCCCGGCGCGGTCAATCCGGCCGACTACGATCTCGTTGCGCTGGCGATGCAGGAGCCGCAATACCGCTCCCCCGGCGTGCGCGAATTGCTCGATGCCGTCGCGAAGTCGCGGGTGCCCTGCATGTCGATCATGAACATGCCGCCGCTGCCCTACCTGAAGCGCATTCCCGGGCTCAATACCGACTCGCTGACCCATTGCTTCACCGACGCCAGCGTGTGGGCGAACTTCGATCCAGCGTGCATGACCCTGTGCAGCCCGGACCCGCAGGCGATCCGCATGCCGGAAGACAAGATCAACGTGTTGACGGTGACGCTGCCGACCAACTTCAAGGCAGCGCGTTTCGACTCCGACAAGCACACCGCGATCCTGCGGCAGATGCAGGCCGAGATCGAGGCGATCCGCTACGATGCCGGCGACGGTCCCATCGATCTGCCGGTGAAGCTCAAGGTGCATGACGGGATCTGGGTGCCGCTGGCCAAGTGGGCGATGCTGGTCACCGGCAATTACCGCTGCGTGACGAAGGATGCGGCGCGCACCATCAAGGAAGCCGTGCACAGCGATATCGAGGCCTCGCATCGGATCTACGATTGGGTGCGCGAGCTGTGCATGCTGCTGGGAGCGCCGGCGGACGACCTGGTGCCGTTCGAGAAATACGCCGCCGCGGCGAACGGGCTGATCCGGCCGTCCTCGGCCGCGCGGGCGCTGTTCAACGGTGCACCGAACATCGAACGGGTGGACCGGCTGGTGCAGAGCATTGCGGCGCAGAAGGGCATGCGGAATGTGGTGCTCGACGAGACGGTCGCGCTGGTCGATGCGCGGCTGGAGATGAACCGGAAGGCGGCGGCCTGAACCGAAACCGCTTCGCTCATCGGGGGGCGGGCGGCGATGGCATCCGGCGCCAGGCGGCACCGCCGGCCGCCGTGCAGGTCCGATGGGCGAGGCCGGACTGCACGGCAAGCCGGCCGATGCCTGGTCCCGGCAAAGGCGGCGGCACGGAATGGCAAGGCATGGCCGAAGCAGGCATCGGCCGGGAGCCTCTGGCTGGGCAGCCACCGTGGCATCGGCAGCCACGTCCTTGAGGGTTGCCGGCCTGCCGCCGCACGCGACCCGCGCGGCCGGGTCGCCCCTGGACAGCCCCCGATCGTCAGCGCATAGCGTGCCGCCGCCCTGCCCGCCCCGGAGACCGGCCGACCGCCCATGCTTTATTTCACCCGCCTGAAGACCGCCGTGATCCTCGGCGTCTGTCTGCTTGGGGCCATCCTGTGCATCCCCAACCTGTTTCCTGCCCCGGCCGCCTGGCTGCCGTGGCGGACGGTGCATCTCGGCCTCGACCTGCGCGGCGGCTCCTACCTGCTGATGCAGGTGGACATGGGGGCGGTGATCAAGGAGCGGCTGAACGGCTTGCTCGACGGGGTGCGCCAGGCGCTGCGGCCGGGAGAGATCTACTATAGCGCCCTGCGGGCCGAGCCGGCGCAGAACCGCATTCTGCTGCGGCTGCGCGACCCTGGCCGTACCGGCGCCGCGATGGCCGCGCTGAAGCCGCTGGTCAGCGCGGAGGGCCCGACCGGGACCCCGGACCTCGACATCAGCAGCCCGGCGAGCGGCACGATCCTGCTGACGCTGTCGCCGGTGGCGCTGAACGCGCGGGCGCAGAGTGCGGTGCAGCAATCGATCGAGATCGTCCGCCGGCGCATCGACGAGACCGGCGTGGTCGATCCGGAGATCACCCAGCAAGGCGGCAACCGCATCGTGGTGCAGCTTCCCGGCATCGGCGATCCGGACCGGATCAAGCGGTTGCTAGGCAAGACCGCGCACATGACCTTCCAGTTGGTGGACGAGACCGCCAATCCGACGGCCGCCGGACCGCCGCCGCTCGGCGACGACTACCTGGCGATGCAGGACAATCCGGCGCAAAAAATCGCCGTGCGCAAGCGCGTGGACGTGGATGGCGGCGACCTGACCGGTGCCCGCGCCGCGACGAATCCGCAGACTGGTCAATGGGTTGTGGAGTTCAACTTCAACTCGGTGGGAGCCAGGCGATTCGCCGACATAACCCGCGAGAACGTGAATCACCGGTTCGCCATCGTGCTCGACGGCAAGGTGATCAGCGCCCCGGTCATTCGTGAGCCGATCACCGGCGGGCGGGGCGAGATCAGCGGCAATTTCACCGCCGCCTCCGCCACCGACCTGGCCCTGCTGCTGCGCGCCGGTGCGCTGCCGGCGCCACTGACGGTGGTGGAGCAGCGATCGGTCGGCCCCGAATTGGGGGCCGACAGCATTCGCGCGGGGGCGATCTCGCTGGCCGTCGGGTTCGTCATGGTCATTGCCTTCATGGCGGTGTTTTACGGCCTGTTCGGCTGGTTCGCGAATGTCTGCCTGGTGGTCAACCTGGTGATGATGCTTGGCATCATGTCGCTGCTGCAGGCGACGCTGACGCTGCCGGGGATGGCGGGCATCCTGCTGACGCTCGGCATGGCGGTGGACGCCAACATCCTGATCAACGAGCGAATCCGCGAGGAACAGCGCAATGGGCGTCCTCCCCTGGCCGCGCTGGAGCATGGGTTCACCCGCGCCTACGGCACGATCTTCGACAGCAACGCGACGGCGTTCCTGGCCCATGTCATGCTGTTCGTGTTCGGCTCCGGGCCGGTGAAGGGGTTTGCGGTGACCATTACCGTCGGCATCGCCACGTCGCTGTTCACCGCCTGGATGCTGACGCGGCTCCTGGTGTCGCGCTGGTATGCCGCCACCCGCCCACGTTTGCTGCCGGTCTGACCCGCCATGTTCATCCGCCCCCGCTTCCGCATCGTTCCCGACGGCACGCGCATCCAGTTCATGCGCGGCCGGTTCATGGGGCTGATCGTGTCGGCGATCCTGTCCACCGGTTCGGTGATAATGTTTTTCTACCCCGGGCTTAACCTCGGGATCGATTTTTCCGGCGGCATCGTCCTGGAGGTGCGGACCGCGGGGCCGGCCAATTTCACTCAGATCCGCGACGCGCTGGCGAGTGCCGGGGTGCCGCAGCAGGGGGTGCAGCGCTTCGGCGACCCGTCCGAAGTGCTGATCCGGCTGGGCGATCAGCCTTCGGCACAAGCGACGCAGCAGGTTGTGGACAAGGTGCGGGCGGCGCTGAACCAGAAGGTGCCGGGGACGCGCATCATGCGCACCGACACGGTGGGCGCCTCGGTCAGCGCCGAGCTGTTCCGCAACGGCATGATGGCGCTCGGCATCAGTCTCTTGATGATTTTTGCATATATCTGGTTCCGCTTCGAGTGGCAGTTCGCCGTGGGCGCGGTGGTGACGCTGGTGCTGGACGTCACCAAGGCGATCGGCTTCCTGGCGTTGACCCGGATCGAGTTCGACCTGGTGATGGTGGCGGCGATCCTGACCATCCTGGGCTATTCCACCAACGACAAGGTGGTGGTGTATGACCGCGTGCGGGAAAATCTGCGCAAATACAAGACAATGCCGCTGCGCGAGCTGATCGACCTGTCGATCAACGAGACGCTGAACCGGACCTTGGGCACCTCCATGACGGTGTTCATCGCGTCGCTGCCGCTGGCGCTGTTCGGCGGGGAGTCGATTTCGGGATTTGCCTGGGTGATGCTGTTCGGGATCGTGGTGGGCACGTCGTCCTCGATCTTCATTGCCGCGCCCATCCTGCTGTTTCTCGGCGAGAAGCGGCTGCGGCGGGAGGCGGTGGCGGCGCCGGTCGCCAAGGTGAAGGAGGGTGGGCCGGCACCGGCGGCGCCGCCCGCCGCGGCGCCCGCTGCGGCGTTGGCCGCCAAAATGACGGAAGGGCCGCCGGCGCCGCCCGGCAGACCGAAATCCCCCGCCAGGACGGGCCGGGGCCGCGCCTCGCGGTGACCAGGCGGCGGGCCCCGCCGGTTGGCGGCGGCGCGGGGTGGATTGCGCTGGATCGGCTGGCGCCGCCGCGAGCGATTGCGTCCCCGCGAGAGGGCGCGCGCGGGCCCGCCTGCCCCATGGGGGTAAGACGCCCAATCGGGACTTGACGCGCACCGGACGGCGGGGCGCATGATCCGATGCAAGGGTGCGCGGCCCAACATGGAGGAACGGCAGATGACAACGTCCCTGCCCGTCAACCGGATGATCGACCTGGAGCATGGCACGATCAGCCGGGAGATCTTCGTCTCGTCCGACTTCTACCGCGCCGAGCTTGAGAAGCTGTTCACCCGAGCGTGGCTGTTGGTCGGGCATGAGAGCCAGATACCCAGGCCGGGCGATTTTTTCGCGTCGCGCATGGGCGAGGAGTCGGTGATCCTGTGCCGCGACGCGCGGGGCACGGCGCACGTGTTCCTGAATTCGTGCCGCCACCGCGGGATGAAGATCTGCCGCTACGAACAGGGCAACACGTCGCTGTTCGTCTGCCCGTACCATTCGTGGAGCTATACCACGGACGGCAAGCTACAGGGCGTGCCGCTGTATCGTGCGTTGTATGAGGGCACGCTGAACCGCGAGGAGTGGTCGCTGATCGAGGTGCCGCGGCTGGCGATCTACAAGGGCACGGTGTGGGCATCGTGGGATCCCGCGGCGCCGGAGTTGCTGGAGTATCTCGGCGGCGCGGTCGATCACCTGGACCAGGTGCTGGACTGTCGCGACGGCCGGCCGGGTGGCTCGGAAGTGATCGGCATGCACAAATGGGTGTTTCCGTCGAACTGGAAATTCGCGGCGGAGAATTTCCTTGGCGACACCTATCACAATCCATCGCACCGCTCGGTGGACATGATCGGCATCGGGCCGAGCGGGCAGCGCGGCGTGACCGGGCGGCGCGACAACGAATACAACCAGGGAAAACATGTCTGGGTGGGGCATCCGGCCGGGCACGGCATGCACAGCGTGCTGATGCCGGCCGAGATGGAATACGCGCCGTCGTATCAGCAATTTCCGGTTGTCGAGGAGTATTTCCGGCACTGTTTTTATGAACGGAAGCGCCGGCTGGGCGAGAAGGCGCGGCTGCTGCCGTTCGTCGGCAATATTTTTCCCAACGCGTCGTATCACGGCCGGCAGCCGCGCGCGCTGTGCGTGTGGCACCCGCACAGCCCGACCGAGACCGAAGGCTGGCGATTCTTCCTGGTGGATGCGGACGCGCCGGCCGAGGTGAAGGACGTGCTGCGGCGGTTCTACATGCGGTATTCAGGGCCCGCGGGCATGACAGAGCAAGACGACATGGAGAACTGGCTGTATGCGACGGCGGCGAGCAAGGGGACGATCGCGCGGCGCTATCCGTTCAATTACCAGATGTCGATGGGAGCGTACCGGACCGACGATCCGCTGCGCGGCGACGTATCGTTGCAGGTTACGGAGCAAACGCCGCGGAACTATTATCGGGTGTATGCGGCGTATCTGAACGGAGACGATTGGGATGCGCTGATCGGCCGCGACAGTGTGGGGGTGCGGGCGGCGGCGGAATAGACCTCATTTCGCCGTCGCGGAACAGAACGGCGCGAAGCGGCGGTCCAGGGTGCGGCGCGGTGACCCGATCACGCTCGTCCGCGCGTGCTCACGCGCTGCGACCTCCGGCAAGCGGGAGAGATGCGCGAGGGTCGGATTTCGCCACCGCGTCGAACGCCTGCAGCCGCCGCAGCAGCGTCGGCATCTCGCGCAACGGGATCATGTTCGGGCCGTCGCTGGGCGCGCGATCGGGATCGGGGTGGGTCTCGATGAACACCGCCGCGACGCCCACCGCCAGCGCGGCGCGCGCCAGCACCGGCGCGAACTCGCGCTCGCCGCCCGATGACGCTCCTTGCCCGCCCGGCTGCTGCACCGAGTGCGTCGCGTCGAACACCACCGGGTAGCCGGTGCGCGCCATGATCGGCAGCGCGCGCAGGTCGCTGACCAGCGTGTTGTAGCCGAAGCTGACTCCGCGTTCGCACAGCAGGATGTTATGGTTGCCGCTGCCGGCGATCTTCGTGGCGACATGTGCCATGTCCCAGGGGGCGAGGAACTGGCCCTTCTTCACGTTGATGGCGCGTCCGGTGGCGCCGGCCGCGAGCAGCAGGTCGGTCTGGCGGCAGAGGAAGGCGGGGATTTGCAGCACGTCCACCGCCTCGGCCGCGGGCGCGCATTGTTCGGGCGCGTGCACGTCGGTGAGCGTCGGCAGGCCGGTGCGTTCGCGCACCTCGGCGAGGATCGCCAGGCCCTGCGCCATGCCGACGCCGCGCGCAGACGCGGCGCTGGTGCGGTTCGCCTTGTCGAAGCTCGACTTGTAGATCACGGGCACGCCGGTCGCATCCGACAGTTCGCGCAGCGCGGACGCCACCTCCAGCGCATGGGCGCGCGATTCGATCTGGCACGGGCCGGCGATCAGCACGAACGGTAGATGGTTGCCGATGGCGATGTCGCCCACCCGAACGATCCGCTGTGCCTCATCCCGCATCGCCTGGTCCTTCGTGCCGTCGCCAGCGGAGTATAGCCCGGACCGCGCTCCGGTGGCGAACCGCGTGCCGACGGCCTGATGATCGGTGGCGGCCCCGCGGTTTGACCCACATCAATGCGGGCTACCCCGGCACATGCCCTGCATGCGCCCGGTCCGGATCATGCCGGCCGGTGACACGGCGTACCAGGGACCGGAGAACCGACATGGACATCCTGCCGTCGCAACCAGCCGGTCTGTCCCCCAGCGCCCCCGCTGGTGATCGACACAGCGATGCTCCGCCAAATCGGCGCTTCGCACGCCCGTCCCGCTTCACGCTCCTCTGGTTGCTGGTCCTCATCCTGCTCGCGGGCGGTGGCGCGCTGCGGTTCTGGACCGCACGCTTGCAGCCACTGACCGTGCAGGTTGTCCCAGCGGCGGGGCCGCTGCCCTTGCAGGTCTTCGGCCTCGGCACGGTGGGCGCGCGGGTGCAGTCAAATGTCGGCTTCAAGGTGGCCGGCGTACTGGCCGCACTGAACGCCGACGAAGGCGACCACGTGCCGGCCGGTGCCGTGCTGGCGCGCCTCGATGCGCGCGACGTGGAAGCTCAGCTTGCCATGGCCAAAGCCGGCGTGACGCAGGCCGAGGCCAATCTTACCAAGGCGGACGCGGATGTCGCGAGCGCCCGCGCCAGCCGCGTCAATGCCGAGGCGATCAGCGGGCGCCGCGCCGTCCTGGTCCGCTCCGGGGTCGTCTCGCAGGAAGAAGCGCAGACCGACGCGGCGGCGATGCGCGTCGCGCGCGCCAATGTGCAAGTCGCCGCCAGCGAAGTCGCGGTGGACAGCGCCGCGCTGACCGCCGCGCGGGCGCAGCAGGATTTCGCCGCGGCAACGCTCGACAACTATACGCTGCGCGCGCCGTACGACGCATGGGTGGTGGCGCGCAACCAGGAACTCGGCAGCATGCCGGTGCCCGGACAGGCGGTGTTCACCCTGGTCGATCCGCGCACGATCTGGGTGCTCGGCTACGTCGATGAGCGGCTGGCCGGCCGCCTCGCCGTCGGCCAGCCGGCCGAGATCGTGCTGCGTTCCGATCCCGGCAGGCGCCTGCCCGGCCACGTCGCGCGCATCGAGGTCCAGAGCGACGCGGTGAACGAGGAGCGGCTGGTCGAGGTCGCCTTCGACCAGATCCCGCCGGACATCCATTTGGCCGAGCAGGCGGAGGTGGTTATCACCACCGGCACGCTGGCACACGCCGTGGCGGTGCCACCGGCCGCGGTGGCCGACCGGGTGGGCGACGCCGGCAAGGTGTGGACGCTGGAAGACGGCAAGTTGCGGCAGCGCGCGGTGTCGTTCGGGCCCGAATTGCTTGACGGCCGGCTGCCGATCACCGGCGGCTTGCCGGAGGCCGCGCAGGTGGTGGTGGCGCCGCCGAGCGGCCTCACCGCCGGGCGCGCCGCGCACGTGGGGGAGCCGGCCCGATGAACCTCGCCCTGCGCGACATGCGGCACAACGCGCCGCGCTTCGTCCTGACCACGATCGGCCTCGGAATGCTGCTCGGCGTCGTCATCTCCATGGTGGGCATCTACGCCGGGGCGCTGGACGACGCACTGCGCCTGCCGCGCACCGCGGGCGCCGATCTCTGGGTGGTGCAGCCGGATACGTTCGGTCCGTTCGCGGAAGCGTCGCGCATCCCGCGCGACACACGCGACCTGGTGCGGCGCATTCCGGGCGTCGCCGCGGCGGGCGCGGTGACCTTCCAGACGGTGCAGACCAGCGCCGGCGGCAAGCCGCTGCGACTGTTCCTGCAAGGCTACGAGGTCGGCCGCCCGGGTGGTCCCGCCGACATCGTCGCCGGGCACGGCCTGACCGAGAGCCACTATCAGGTTGTCGTCGATGCTTCGTCCGGTCTGCGGCTCGGCGCGCTGGTGCCGCTCGGCCCCTATCGCGACCTTTACACCGTGGTCGGCCTGACCAGCGGCATGGTGACCTCGGCCGGCGATGCGGTGGGATGGATTACGTTGCTGGATGCCGAGGCATTGCAGTTCGCCGTCCCGCCGCCGCTGGAGCGGCGCGAGGCAGCGGCAGGGCGCATCGCGCCCGTCACCACGGACGTGAACGCCGTGCTGGTGCGATTGCTGCCCGGCGTTGCTTCGGCGCCGGTGGCGGCGGAAATCGGCCGCTGGAAGCACCTCGGGGCGGTGACCGAACCGCAGGAGGAAAGCTTCCTCACCGCCTTCGTCATCGACAAGATGCAGCGCCAGCTCGGCATGTTCACGGCGATCCTGATCGCCGTCTCTGCGGTGATCATCGCGCTGATCATCTACACGCTGACCATGGACAAGCTGCGCTCGATCGCGACGCTGAAGCTGATCGGTGCGCCGGACCGCACGATCGTCAGCCTGATCGTGCAGCAGGCACTGGCGCTGGGCATCGGCGGGTTCATGCTGGGCCTGGCGCTGATCATGCTGGTCAAGGACTACTTCCCGCGCCGCGTAGAGGTGCAACCAGGCAACCTGGCGTTGCTGTTCGGCATCGTCATCGTGGTCTGTCTGTTCGGCTCGGTGCTGGGCGTGCGCGCCGCGGTACGGGTCGATCCGGCGAAAGCGCTGGCCAGTGGCTGATTTTTCTCCCGTACCGCCGCGCGTGGAGATGCGCGGGGTCTGCAAGCATTACGGCTCCGGCGACACGCGGGTGGACGCCTTGCGCGACATCACGCTGAACGTTGGCGCCGGCGAGACGGTCGGCCTGCGCGGGCCGAGCGGATCGGGCAAGACCACCCTGCTGCACGCGATCGGCTGCGTAATCGAGCCGAATTCCGGGTGGATGCAGCTCGATGGCGAACCGGTCTATGACGGGCGCTGGTTGCGGCACGATCTGCGGCGGCTGCGGCTGACCAAGATCGGCTTCATCTTCCAGACGCACAATCTGCTGCCGTTCCTGAATGCCACCGAGAACGTGGCCGAGGCGATGGAACTCGCCGGCACTTCACCGCGCGCGGCGCGGACGCGCAGCGAGGGTCTGCTGGACTACCTGGGCGTCGGCCGACGCCGCCACGCGATGCCGTCGGAACTCTCCGGCGGCGAGGCGCAACGCGTGGCGATCGCCCGCGCGCTGGCCAACGACCCGCGCATCATCCTGGCGGACGAGCCAACCGCGCCACTGGATTCGCAACGCGCCGCGGTGGTGATGGACCTGCTGCGCCGGATCGCCGTGGACCATCAGGCGGCGGTGCTGGTGGTGACGCACGACGAGACCATCTTCAACCGGTTCGACCGGCTGGTCTCGCTGCGCGACGGACGCGTTGAGGGCGAGGTGGTGCCGACGGTTGTCGCGGCTTTGTCCTATACGAGCCACCCAGATGAGTAACCTACCCGCCTTACAACATGTCATTGCGAGTTGACCACCGGCCGGCGGCGGCCGACCCGCCCTGAATGAAACCGCGCAGGTCGCGGGAGAGAGCGAGGCTCCCCCTTCCCTTGCGGGAGGGGGAGTCTCCTGCCTCCTGCTTCTCGCGACCTGCGCGGCTTCATTCAGGGCGGGACGGCCACCGCCGGCCGGCGGTTAACGCGCAATGAAACGTGCGCGGCAGCCGTGAGTCAGCCATCCGGGCGGCTGGCATCGGCCGCTCCACGCATCGACACGACGGCCTGACGGCGTGGAGACGGCGCTCTGATCGGCGCGCGGTGCGTCAGCGCCCGTTACTACCTGACCCCCACTGCATCATTCCGCCGCCGGGTCCCATCATCGGCGGGCCGCCGCCCCAGGCCATCATGCCGGGGCCGGCGTTCTCCAGCGCGGGCAGCAGCGCGTGCGTCTTCTGTCCGTCGTCCAGCGCCGCCAGCAGCGTGGTCGCCGCAGCCTGCACCGACTTGAATGCCGCCGCCTGCTTGTCATGCAGGGCGCCCATGTAGCTCTGCATATCCGCCCATGACATCGCGCGGAGTTTGTCGAAATCGATGCCGCCGTGGGCCGCCTGCATTTGCGCCGCGCCGTCCCGCACCGCCTTCACATACGCATCCCACGCCGCGGTTTGCTCCGGCCGGATGCCGAGTTCGGTCTTCAGCGCGTCCAGCCGCGCGGCGGGATCGGCGAAGCCGCGGCCACCCCAGCCGCCCATCATGCCCGGGCCGCCATGGCCATGCATGAAGCCCATCGCTCCATAACCCATCGGCCCAAAGCCGCCCGGTCCATAGCCCGGTCCGGCCGTCCGCGCGACCGCCACCAGGCTTACGCCGCCGATCGCCACCACGGCCGCGGCGATCGCCAGTCCCTTGCTGATCTTCCTCATCGGCATAGTCCTTCCTGTTGCGCGACGGCTGCGTCCCCGTCGCCATGCGGTCACCTGGGCCGCAGCCGTCACCAGGGTGTGTCGCCGGCGGACGAAATTGTGCCAGGATGTGGCAACGCCGCCGGCAGCCACAGCGCGGCAAATATTCGCTGTCCGTCGCCCGCCGCCGATCGCCTATGGTCCGCGCATGGAAGCGTCGCCGCACATCCTGATCGTGGACGACCATCGCGAGATCCGCGAGCTGGTCGGGCGTGTCCTGACCCGCGAAGGGTTCCGCGTCACCGCCGCCGGCGACGGCAAGGCCATGCGCCACGCCCTCGCCGACGCGCATATCGACCTCATTTTGCTCGATCTGATGCTGCCCGGTGAGGATGGGCTGTCGCTGTGCCGGCGAATCCGGGCCGACGGCGAAATCCCGATCATCATGCTCACCGCCAAGGGCGAGGAGGTGGACCGGGTCATCGGCCTGGAGATGGGCGCCGACGACTACCTGGCGAAACCGTTCGGCAGCCGCGAGCTGGTGGCGCGCATCCGCGCCGTGCTGCGTCGCAGCCACCGGCCGCCGGCGCCTTCCGATTCGCCGCCGGCGACACCGCGCTATCGCTTCGACCGCTGGGTGCTGAACACCGACCGCCGCGAGTTGCTGCGCGACGACGGCGTGACGGTGCCGCTCAGCACCGGCGAGTACGAGCTGTTGCTGGCGCTGGTCGAACGGCCGCAGCGCGTGCTGAGCCGCGACCAGTTGCTCGACCTGGCGCGGGGACGTGCCGCCGCCGCGTTCGACCGCAGCATCGACACGCAGGTGAGCCGGTTGCGCAGGAAGCTGGAAAGCGATCCGGCGGAGCCGCGGATCATCAAGACGATCTGGGGCGGCGGCTACATGTTCGCCGCAACCGTGAGCAGGACATGAGGCGCTGGCTGCCGCGCACGCTGTTCGGCCAGATGGTGCTGATCCTGCTGGCCGGGCTGGCCGTTTCGTATCTCGCCGGCACGCTGATCTATGCGTCCGACCGGGAACAGGCGGTGCGGGCGGTCGGCGGCTACGCGGCGACGCAGCGCATCGCCAACCTGGCCCGGCTGGTCGATGAGGCGCCGGCGGCATGGCGCAGCCGCATCGTAGCCGCGGCGAGCGACCCGACGTTGCAGGTCAGCCTGCCGTCCGGGCGGCCGGCCTTCGCCGAGGCCGGCGCGGCGGCGGGCGACACCGCCGGCTTCCTGCCGATCCGGCGTTATCTGGCGGAACAATTGCCGGCGCCACTGGCGGACCGGCTGCATGTCGCGGTTTCCGCCGCGAGGCCGCCGTCCGCCGGGTTCGCCCATCGCATGCCGATGGACATGCCGATGAGCATGCCGATGAACATGCCGATGGGCCCGGGCTGGATGTCCGGCGCAGGCGGCTGGCGGGGGCTGCGGGCCGCGGTCCAGCTCTCCGACGGACAGTGGCTCGCCTTCGCCGCCGCGCTGCCGAATGCCGGGCCGTCGGCCGCCTGGCAGTTTGACGTCGCCCTGGGGGTGATGGCGGTCATCGTGGTGTTGGCTTCGGTCTGGGCGGTCGGGCGGGTCACCGCGCCGCTCGGGCTTATCGCGCGGGCGGCCGAACATCTGGGGCGCGACATCAACGCTCCGCCGGTCGCCGAGGCCGGCACGCGCGAGATGCGCCTGGCAGCGCAGTCGTTCAACCAGATGCAGGCGCGGATCCGGCTGCTGCTGGACACCCGCACGCGCATGCTGGCCGCGCTGTCGCACGATCTGCGCACGCCGCTCACGCTGCTGCGGCTGCGCACCGAGGGCCTGCGGGAGACGGAGGAGCGCGAGCGGATGCTGGCGACGATCGGCGAGCTGGACGCGATGATCGAGGCATCGCTGAGCTTCGCGCGCGACCAGGCCACGACGGAGGCCTGGCGGCGCACCGACCTGACCGCGCTGGTCGGGTCGATCGTGGACGACATGGCCGATGCCGGGTTGCCGGTGACAGTGGCGGCGGCCGAACCGGTGGTGCTGGAGTGCCAGCCGGGCGCGCTGCGGCGCGCGCTCGTCAATCTGATCGACAATGCGGTGAAATACGGTGGGTCGGCGCGGGTTGCAATTGAACTATCGGCCTCCGCCGTCAGGATCGTCATCGACGACGACGGCCCGGGCATTCCCGAGGCGGAGCTGCAACGCGTATTCGAGCCGTTCCACCGGCTGGAGCAATCGCGCAGCCGGGAAACCGGCGGGACCGGGCTGGGGCTGTCGATCGCGCGGTCGATCGTGCAGACACATGGCGGCGCCATCGTCCTGGTCAATCGTCCCGCGGCCTCCACCGGGGCAGGCTCGGGAGGGCTGCGCGTCAGCGTGTCACTGCCGCGCGGAAGCGTGGGCGGCAGAGGGCGGCACCGCGCACGCGGCGATTCGCGTGTCGGCTCGGCTGAGTTGTAGCGTGGCGGAAATCGAGATGCGGGACACCAGGCCATGACCGTCGAGTTCATCGGCATGATCCACCACCGGCAGGGCTCGGAGATCCATCCTCCGGCCGATGTCGTGCTGGATCGCGGCTATATCCGCGACTTCGCGCGGGCGGCGGAGGCGGGCGGCTTCGACAAGCTGCTGGTCGGTTATTTCTCCGATGCGCCGGACGGGTTCCTGGTCGCCGCCAGCGCCGCCGCGCATACAGAGCATGTCGGGTTCCTGGTGGCGCATCGGCCCGGCTTCGTGGCGCCCACGTTGGCGGCGCGCAAGTTCGCCACACTCGACCAGATCACCGGCGGACGCGCGGCGATCCATGTGATCAGCGGCGGCGACGACGTCGATCAGCTTCGCGACGGCGACGCGCTGGACAAGGATGCGCGGTATGCCCGCACCGACGAATATGTGCACATCCTGAAGCGCATATGGACGGAACAGGGACCGATCGACCACGCCGGCACGTATTACCGGTTCGCGGGGGCATCGACCGCGGTGCGCTGCGTGCAGCAGCCGCGCATCCCGATCTATTTCGGCGGCGCCTCCGACGCGGCGATCGCGGTGGCGGGCCGGCATGCGGACGTTTACGCGCTGTGGGGCGAGACACAAGCGCAAGTGCGCGAGATCACCGCGCGGGTGCGTGCCGCGGCGGCGCAGCACGAACGCTCGGTGCGGTTCAGCCTGTCGCTCCGGCCGATTCTGGCGGCGACGGAGGCAGCGGCCTGGGCGCGCGCGGAGCAGATCAAGCGGCGCATCGGCGAGCTGCGTGCGAAGGCCGGGTTGGGGGCGCGCGATCCGGTCAACGAAGGGTCGCGCCGCTTGCTGGAAGCCGCCGCGCAGGGCGAGCGGCTGGATACGCGGCTGTGGACCGGCGCGGCCCTGCTGACCGGTGCGCGGGGCAATACCACGAGCCTGGTTGGCACACCGCAACAGGTCGCCGAGGCGTTGGTGGATTATTACGAGCTCGGGGTGACCACGTTCCTGATCCGCGGCTTCGATCCGCTGGACGATGCGATAGAGTACGGGCGCTCGTTATTGCCGCTGACGCGGCGACTGATCGCGCAGCGGCAGGCGGCACAGGAAGCGGCGTGACCGGGGCGCCGCCGCCGCATCGCGGCGACGGCGGGCACCAACTCAATTTTGGTCGCCGACATCGCCGGGATGACGGCGGACGCAGGCGACGCGCCTGCCCCCGACTGGCCTGCCCCCGACTGGCCTGCCCCCGGCTTGCCGCTGCGTCGTCCACTGGCGCAGACTCGGCGCGCCTGCAACGAGGGAGGCCGCGCATGAAAGGCCTGTTCCTGGACGCCGTCGATGACCTGGCGGAGGTGTTCGCCCGCGTCGTCCGCCCGGACGATCCGCCGGTGACGGTCAACGAGCAGGAACAGGTGGGTGCCGAGGAGCTGCCGGCACTGCTGTCAGGGTACGATTTCGTGCTCGACGACCACTCGCAGATGCCCACAGACGTAATGCGCCGCTGCACCGGCCTGAAACACATCATCTTCCTCGGCACCGGCGCGCGCAGCTACATGCACCCGGAGGAACTCGCCGAACTCGGCATCGCCGTGCACATCATCAAGGGCTACGGCGACACCGCGGTGGCCGAGCATGCGATCGCCCTGATGTGGGCCGCGGCGCGCGGGATCGCGCGCATGGACCGCGCGGTCCGCGAGGGCAACTGGCTGCGCACCGAAGGCCCGCAGCTTACCGGCAAGACGCTCGGCTTGCTCGGGTTCGGCGGCATTGCCGCTGAGATGGCGCGCATCGGGGCGGGCTCCGGCATGCGGGTGCTGGCGTGGAACCGCTCGGCGAAGACCGCGCCGAACGTGACGTTCGTCGCGCTCGACACAGTGCTGGCGGAAAGCGACGTGCTGTCGGTACATCTGCTGCTGACCGACGCGACCCGCGGGCTGCTGAGCGCGGCACGGATCGCGCGCATGCGGCCGGGGGCGATCCTGGTCAACACGGCGCGCGGCGCGATCGTTGACGAAGCAGCGATGATCGAAGCGTTGCAGGACGGCCGCTTGCGCCACGCGGCGCTGGATGTGTTCGCCACCGAGCCGCTGCCGGCCGGACATCCCCTGACGCGCCTGGAGAATGTCACGCTGTCGGCGCACTCGGCGTTCCGCACGCCGGAGGCGAGCGAGAACCTGATCCGCCGCGCCCTGGACATCGCCGGCAGGCTGGAACGCGGCGGATGATTCCGCCGGAGCGGCGACGGGCCGGCGCGGCCGTGGCGGGTGGCTGGCATCCGCGGCATGGCGGGATGGGCGGCCGGAGCGCCGGGCGCTGCCGCCCGGTCGCTCGCCTGCTATGATCGGCCCGTGCGCCCGCCTGGCGGAATGGTAGACGCTGCGGACTTAAAATCCGAAGCCGAAAGGCGTGGGGGTTCGAATCCCCCGGCGGGCACCACGTAAAATCAACGTCTTATGCCGAGCGGCCGTAACAGGGGCAAAAATGTGGGTAACCCCTCATTTTTTCCTTGCGTCGATTCGGCGCGGTGGACTCTTTGCGTCATGTGCCGCCGCCCGCCACCCTTTCGGCGCTAAGCCGTGCAGAGCTTGAAGCTCTGCTGGCCGAACTGTTCGGTGAAGTTGCCACCCTGAAGCGGACGGTCGCCGAACTGCGCGAAGAGATCGCCCGGTTGAAAGGTCTGAAAGGCCGCCCGAACATCAAGCCGAGCGGCATGGAGAAAGGAACCGCGCCGCCGAATCCCCACAAACAGGAGAAGCGGCCTGGCCGGGGCAAGGTCACACCCCGGGTCAAAGTCGAAGAAGAGGTGATCCGGGTCGAGATCCCGCCAGGATCGATTTTCAAAGGTCATGAACCCTTTCTGGTTCAGGACCGCGTGATTTCGGCGAAGGCGACCTGTTGCCTGCGGGAACGCTGGGTCACGCCGGACGATCCTGGCGCCATTGCCTCCAGGAATCGAAGGCCATTTCGGTCCGGAATTGCGCCGCTTCGTGCTGGTGCAATACCACCAGGGTCAATCGACGATGCCCCGGCTGCTGGCCTTGTTACGATCGGTGGGGATTGCGATCTCGAAGCGGCGGTTGGTTCGCCTGTTGAACAACAACCACGAGGGGCTCCTCGCCGAAGCACGGGATGTTCTGCGCGCGGGACTGGAAACATCGCCCTGGATCAGCGTTGACGATACCGGTGCGCGGCATGCGGGAAAGAACGGCTTCTGCACGCAGATCGGCAATGAGTGGTTCACCTGGTTCCACACGCGGTCGTCGAAGAGCCGGCTGAACTTCCTCGACCTGCTCCGCGCCGGCCACACTGACTACGTGCTCAACGACGCCGCTTACGACTACATGCGAAACCAAGGCCTGCCAGCGGCCACGATCGCCCGTCTGAAGGCCGAACCGGAGACGCAGTTCAGCGACCGGACCGCCTGGCAGGCGCATCTCGACCGGCTGGGCTTCAACGCGTTGAGGCTCACGCCCGAGCCGGTGCGTGTCGCCACCGAGGGCGCGTTGTGGGGCAGCGTTCAGGCGCACGAATTTTTGTGCGATGCCGTGATACTGAGCGACGATGCCGGGCAGTTCAACATCGGCCGGCACGCGCTGTGCTGGGTTCACGCGGAACGGCTGGTGCATAAACTGGACACGTTCAACGACCAGCACCGCGCCGCTCAGACGCGGGTTCGCGGTCTGCTTTGGGACTTTTACGCGGACCTCAAGGCTTACCAGCTGAAACCGGGCAAGCGGCGGGCTCGGGCATTACGGGCCCGCTGCGACCGCATCTTCCTTCGCCGCACCGGCTTCGTGACGCTGGACCGCCTGCTGGCGCGGCTGCACACCAACAAGGCCGAACTGCTGATGGTGCTGGAACGGCCGGAAATCCCGCTCCACACCAATGGTTCGGAAAGCGACATCCGCTGTAACGTCACACGGCGAAAGGTCAGCGCCGGAACCCGGAGTGAGATCGGCCGGGATTGCCGCGACGGGTTCCTGAGCCTCGCCAAGACGTGTGACAAACTGGGCATCGCGATCTGGGATTATCTGGGCAGCCGGTTCAAGGTGGTGGGGGCCGCGATCATTGAACCACTCGACCATTACGTCAGGGCACGACGCCACCCCGCATGACCGGCGTCCGCGCCAATATTTTCGTTACCGTCACCAATTTGATCGATGCCGTTCGGAGCATGTCGCACCCGCGTGCCCACACTATTGCCCCTGTTACTATAGACAGCCGTAACTATCTGATACCGATGGACATTCCAGTCATAATTCGGGACAAGCAATTTCTGTACGTGAAACTCCGGCAGGCCGGTCGACTTCCTCCGTCCGCCAGAAAATGCCCGGTCCCGGCCCCGGGTGGCCTCCGACGCTGTCTGTCCGCTTCGGGTCGAAACCCGGCAAACCCACCCAAACTCCCACGTCCACGTCACGTTCTCTGCGCCCGATCGACCGACCTGGCGCCGGCGCGGGTGACCAGCCGTCCCGGCCGGCCGTCTTGCCCTCCGCGCCCCGGCTGCCCATCTCGAACAGACGAAGAACGGCCGGAGGAGTATGGCGACGCCCACGGCCCAGCAACAGCGCGCGACAGGCGGACAGGGTCCGGCGCGGCGGCAACCTCCGGCTCGCGTCAGCCCGTGGGCCGGGGCCGGCGCACGCGCGGGCCGAGCGGACGGACCGTGCTGCAACTGGCGCGCGGGTGGTGCGTGTCGGCTCGGCCCCGCCGGTTGCCGGCGAGCCTGCAAGCACAGCCCGGGCCACACGACGCGATCACCGAGCGATCTGGCTTCGGCCTGCCGCGGCAGGCCGGCGCGGAAACAGGCACGCAATCGGGCACTTGGCCCGAGGCACCTGATGCCGAGCCTGCCCCTGGGCTGCGACCTGGGATGGGCAATGGTCTGCTACCGGGCAGGTTAGTGGCCGCCGCAGGGCAAGACCCCTTGCACCGTGGGGCGCGCGCCTGGCGCCGCTCCCGCAACCGCAACCGCGGTGCGGGAGCGCCGGTCCGGCAGGAACAACCATGCACCTGAACCCACCACCGCCGGGCACCACTGCCCCGACCACGCAGCGCAGCGGCATTGCGACAGCGGCGCCAGAACCCCTGCACCGTGAACCGACGGCCCCAGCCCGCCGCTACCCCGACCACGTAGCACAGCCACGTCGCGACAGCGCCGCACGAACCCCGTGCCAGGCGGCGCGATGGTGGTCCGGCTGGTCATCGGCGTCGGGCCGGCGGCGACACTCGGAATGACCCACGATGATTTCCCCCGGATCTGCCCGCATCCGCCGCCCGGCCCGCGAAACCCTGTCTGGAATGTCGTCGCCCGGTCACCTTGTTGTGCGGTGCGCGCAAACCGGCGGCCCGCATCCCCCTTGCCGGCCGCGGCACCCCTGTGCCACCACGGCACAAAGGCCCGGGCGCGGCGAGCATGCCGCCGGACGGCCCGACCCTGGACATCCGATCCGGGGACCCGACAGACCTGAGGACCAAAATGCCCGACACCGCCCCCGCACGGCCCCCGATCAAAGGCTCCCTGCTGCAAGGCAAGCGCGGCCTGGTCATGGGGGTGGCCAACGAGCGCTCGCTCGGCTGGGGCATCGCTGCCGCCTGTGCGGCGCAGGGGGCGGAACTCGCCTTCACCTTCCAGGGCGAGGCGCTGGAACGCCGCGTGCGGCCGCTCGCCGCCTCGGTCGGGTCCGACCTTTTGTTGACCTGCGACGTTGCCGACGAGGCCAGTATCGACGCGGCATTTGCCGCGCTGCGGCAACGCTGGGACGGGCTCGACTTCCTGGTGCATGCGATCGCCTATGCCGACAAGGCGTATCTGCGCGGCCGCTTCCTGGATACGCCGCGAGCCGCCTTCCTGCAGGCGCTGGATATCTCCTGCTACTCCTTCACCGCCGTGGCGCAACGCGCGGTGCCGATGATGCGCGCGGGCGCGTCGCTGCTGAGCCTGACCTATATCGGTGCCGAACACTGGACGCCGCACTACAACGTCATGGGCGTCGCCAAGGCGGCGCTGGAGGCGTCGGTGCGTTACCTGGCGGCCGATCTCGGCGGCCAGAACATCCGGGTGAACGCCATCAGCGCGGGGCCGATCAAGACGCTGGCGTCGTTCGGCATCGGCGACTTCCACTACATCCTGCGCTGGAACCAGCTCAATGCGCCGATGCAGCGCAACGTGACGATCGAGGAGGTGGGCGGCGCCGCGGTCTATCTGCTGTCCGACCTGTCCGCCGGCGTGACCGGCGAGGTGCACCATGTCGATTGCGGCTACCATATCGTCGGCATGAAGAACCCCGCCGCGCCGGATATCGCGATCGTCGAGGGATGATTTCAAAGGTGTGTCCATGGGCGACCTCGACAACGAAGACGTATTGCCATCGGAGCATTTCTCGACGACATCGGCGGTCGTAACGGTGCGCGATGAAGGCATCCCGGCGGGGAGCGTGACGTGAGGATCGCCCGGCTCTATGCCGACGAACGGGGCGAAACGCATTTTGGCCACGCCGACATACCGCTGGCGAGCGCCGCCCTGTTTCCCGAGCAGCCACCGTATCGGCTCACCAGGTTCAGCGCGCCACGTGGCGTCAAACTCTTTGCGGTGCCGGCCGGCTCGGGCGTCTTCGAATGGCATACCGCGCCGGAACGGCAACTCGCCGTCGCGCTCAACGGCACCGTGGAGTACGAGACCAGTGACGGAGAAATCCGCCGCCTCGGACCAGGCGAGGTCCTGCTGGTCGAGGATACGACCGGCCGCGGCCACGTCACGCGCTTCCCGGATGAAGAGCAGTACTTTTTCCACATTCCGGTCCCTGATGATTGGCCGGTGAGTTGATGGCATGATGCGTCCCGTGCTGGCGGATTGATCGCGTGTCCCACAACAGCTTCGGCCACCTGTTCCGCGTGACCACCTGGGGCGAGAGCCACGGCCCGGCGATCGGCTGCGTCGTCGATGGCTGCCCGCCCCGCCTTCCTTTGGCGGAAACCGACATCCAGCCCTGGCTGGATCGCCGCCGCCCCGGCCAGTCGCGCTTCACCACGCAGCGCCAGGAACCCGACGCGGTGCGCATCCTGTCAGGCGTGTTCGACGGCCTGACCACCGGCACGCCGATCGCGCTGCTGATCGACAATTTGGACCAGCGGTCGCGCGACTATTCGGCAATCGCGGCGCAGTTTCGCCCGGGCCATGCCGATCTCACCTATGAGCTGAAATACGGCATCCGCGACTATCGCGGCGGCGGCCGGTCCTCGGCCCGCGAAACCGCGATGCGCGTCGCCGCCGGCGGCGTGGCGCGCCAGGTTCTCGGGCCGCGGGTGCGCATCCGCGGCGCGCTGGTGCAGATCGGCCCGCACAAGATCGACCGCGCGCGCTGGGACTGGGACGCGACACGGGAGAATGAATTCTTCTGCCCCGATCCGGTGGTCGCCGCGCAATGGGAGGACTATCTCGGAGCGGTGCGCAAGGCGGGTTCCTCCGCCGGCGCGGTGATCGAAGTGGTGGCGGAAGGCGTGCCGCCCGGCCTGGGCGCGCCGATCTACGGCAAGCTCGACGCCGACCTCGCCGCCGCGCTGATGTCGATTAACGCGGTGAAAGGCGTGGAGATCGGCGAGGGCTTCGCCGCCGCCGCGCTGTCCGGCGAGGCCAACGCCGACGAGATGCGCATGGCGAACGGCGTGGTGCAGTTTGCGTCGAACCATGCAGGCGGCATCCTCGGCGGCATCGCCACCGGACAGCCGATCGTCGCGCGCTTCGCGGTAAAGCCCACCAGCTCGATCCTGACGCCACGCCGCAGCGTCGATCGCAACGGCGCGGAGATCGAGATCAGCACGAAAGGCCGCCACGATCCGTGCGTCGGCATCCGCGCGGTGCCGGTGGGCGAGGCGATGCTGGCCTGCGTGCTGGCGGACCACCTGCTGCGGCACCGGGCCCAGAATCCCGACGCGCCGGAGGTTGCGCGCCTGCCGCGCAATTGAGGCAGCGCAATCGGGTGAACCGAGGAAACCCGGCAGCATAGCCCCCGGCGTCCTCGGTTCCCCCGATCGCCCTGAGTGCGGCGCCCGGGCCGCCGTTGTCACTTGACATATATATTAACTGATGAGAGCCACTTGCAAAACTCAGGAATCACCCGGGGTTGGAGCAACATATAGTGTCAACTCATAGGACTACCACTACATATTGTGGCAAGTGGTCGGCATTTGGGAGTTTTGCAGGCGGCTCTGATGTTATAATCACTTGGCGCCTGGCCATCACCCGCCGCGACAGCAAACCGGTCCCACCCACCAGCTCCAGCGCGACGTCCACTAGCGGGTCGTCGAAACCTTGCGCGCCCTGCCGCCGCTGCTCACCGACACGCCCGAGGTCCGGGGCCGCGGCATAAAGCCTGTCCAGCCCTATACCGGTCCCGTCTCGCCCCATGCGCCGTGATCTCCGGTGCCGCGAAACGAGACGCGGGTGAGACACCTCTGGCCCCTGGCAGCGCGACGCCCGCGATGGGTCAGCCGCCAACGCCACGGCGATCGAGTGGAGCAAGGAAGGCCAGCGGCTTGCCCCTGAAACCCCATCCAGCGGTTCTGCCGCTTGATGGGCTTTCGGGACAGAGCCCTGTCCGTCCCTCGGTTCACCCGATTGCCCCGGCAACTGAGGCGTTTGTGCTTGAACGCCCCAACGCTACAGTTTAGCATCGGTTGCAACGATCTGACCCCTGGCCGTTATGCGACCGCTGGGTAGATGCCACATCGACCCCGACCGGGCATCGGCGCTTCCGACGGTAACCGAGCAGGATGCCAACCGGGCACGCGGCGCGCCAGCCATCCAAAAATCAGCCGAAACATCGGCGGAGGCAACAATGGACGACATCGGCACTTCAATCGCGGGCGGCCTTTCACAGGCGGACCGGTGGCTCGCCATTGATTCGGCGCTTGGCCCGGGAGCGCTGCTGATGACCCGGCTGGAGGGCGAGGACGCGATTTCGCGTTGCTTCCTCTACCGGATCGAGGTCGTCGCCACCGTACCGGATGACTCCGTCGAGGCGCTGCTGGGCGAGCCGGTCACGCTGTGGTTCATGAGCGACGGTCCGGACACCAGGCGCCCCATCCATGGCCATGTCCGCAGCGTGGCCGGACTGGGCTACGACACCCACGGCCACCGGCGGTTCGAGCTGGAGGTCGTGCCGCGCCTGTGGTTCCTCAGTTGCACCTGCGATTGCCGGATTTTTCAGGACCTGAGCGTGCCGGACATCCTGCGCACCGTGTTCACCGAGCAAGGGCTGCTCAACGTCGCCTTCCGCGTCGTGCAGGACGGTTACCCGAAAGTCGATTATTGCGTGCAGTATGAGGAGTCGGCGCTCGATTTCGTCTCCCGCCTGATGGAGCATCTGGGATTGTTCTATTGGCACGAGCATACCGCCGATAGGCACGTTCTGGTGATCGGTGACCGCAACGATGCAACCGGGCGGTGCGACCCGCCTTCCGTATCCCTGTCGGCGAACCGGCAGACCGGCGAGATCCAGACGCTGGATTTCCGCAGCGTCTTCCGCCCGGGCAAGTGGACGCTGAACGACTACGACTTCGAATCGCCCACCAAGCGGCTGCTGGTGAACACCGCCACCACGCTGGATGTGCCGCGCATGCGCAGCCATGAAATCTACCGCTGGGCCGGCGAGTTCACCCAGCACGACGACGGCCGGACGCTGAGCCGGATCCGCATGGAGATGGAGGAGGCGCGGCATCGCGTGGTGTCGGGCACCGGACATTGCGCCGGCTTCGATCCCGGGCGGCGGGTCAGCATCGCCACGGCGCGGAACGATCCGGCCAAGAACTACCTGTTGACCGAGGTGCGGCACCTCGCCACCTCGCCCGGCCTCGAATCAAACGCTGATGATCCGGGCAACACCTATTCGAACGAGTTCGTCGCCATCCTCGCCACCACCCCGTTCCGGCCGCCGCTCGTCACGCCGAAGCCGGTCATGCGCGGAGCGCAGACCGCGACCGTGGTCGGGCCGCCGGGCCAGAACATCTTTTGCGACCCGTTCGGCCGGGTTCGCGTGCGGTTCCACTGGGACCGCCTCGGCCAGCGCAACGAACGGAGTTCCTGCTGGATGCGGGTGTCGCAGACCCGCGCCGGATCGTTCTACGGCAGCCTGGTGATCCCGCATGTCGGGCACGAGATGATCGTTTCGTTTCTGGAGGGCGATCCCGACCGGCCGCTGATCACCGGCTCGGTGTCCAATGCGCTGACGATGCCGCCTGTGGAGCTGCCGTTCGACAAGGACAAGACGATACAGCGCGACCATGGCGACAACCGCATGATCATGCAGGGCAAGCCCGGTCAGGAGCATTTGAGCCTGGTGTCGCCCCGGCGGATCAACATGTTCTCTGCCCGGCAGGGTGCTCGCCCGCTGTCGGCTTATGGCCTCCCAACCACGTTCAGCGACAACGTCAACCAGTTCGACGGTCTTACCATAGATCCGTTCCATGACGGAGACGGGCTTTATGAGGTCTGGGAGTCCTGGTTTCTGCTGAACAATCCGTACAGCGGGACCGGGCCGGTGCCGCAGATCCCTAACCAAAATGGCAGCGGGACCACGGACGCTACCACTATCGAAAACCCAGGCACCAGCGACCCCAGCTGGGGCTCCAGCGGCGGCGACTTGCTCAAACTAGGTTCACCAATACCGACGCAAAATACCACTGGCCAATGGAAGGTGTCAACGGGCGTCGCGATGACCGCCGACACTTGTGACATCAACTCCTTCACCACCGGACGGAACAACGCCGTAAGCCTGGACAATAAGAACACCTGGGTCTGGAAGGACAACAACACCTGGGTGAACGGGTATTCCTACACACACGTCATCCAAGATACCCACTCAGAGGTAAACGGAAGTACCTACTCAACTGTCCACGGGGACACTCAAGCGCAGATCGACGGGAATACCGATTCACATGTCAACGGGGATACGCAATCCACCGTCGGTGGGCGTAGTACCAGCACCATCCACGGCGGCTCGATTTCGTGGGTTTTTGATGATGCCGTGTCTGGCGTGTTTGGCGACCGTACCACCTTCACCATTGGGGCGAACGAAACGGCCGTCTTGGGGGCCAACCTGACGATCAACGTCGGGTTTACCTCCAACATCAAACTGACAGTTTATCAAGACTACAACGGGGACACGAAACTTTCGACCGCCCTGACGAAAATCGAGCAAGCTGTCAGCAAAGTCGAATCGACAATAACAAAAATAGTCGATGAGGTAACGACTATATGCGATTGGGGAGTCGTTTTGGCCGCTGCCGAGCTCATGTTACTCGGCTCATAAGCCTCGGTTGAGGTCCCCGATCAGGCCGCAGGATCAAAGGGGAGTTGAGTCGTACGCGTACGCAACCGCCGCAACGCGCCATCTAAGCAGAGGCGTCACAACCGAATGATACCAGCGAGACACCGCGTTGGATCCGAACCATGAAGATCATCAAGCCGCAGACGCTCGGCCTACTGACCCGCCCGTTCGAGTTCCGGCGCGAATTCTGGCTCGGCATTTCCGTGCTTGCCTTCCTGCCGATCGGCGACTCTCCGGTCTTGTTGAAAGAGGCCGAGATGTGGCCGTTCCTGGCCGAGGAGCTGCCGCCCGATCAGCCGCTCGACGCGGCGATACCCAAGGCGCAGCCGGAGTTTCTGGCGGTCGCACATTGTTTCGCCCCTGATGGCGTCGCCGCGCCACTGGTGCAGACCGGCATCCAACTCGGGCCAGTGATCAAATTGCTCGACGTGCATGGTGAGCGCAATCGTGACGGGCGGGCGGGGCGCATCAGCCAACCGGTGCCGTTCACCCACATGGCGCTCGATTGGACCCGCACCTACGGCGGCCCGGGATTCGCCGACAATCCGCTCGGCAAGGGCGTAGCGCCGGCCGCCGGATCCGACGGGCGCATAATCCCGGTGCAGAACGTTATCAATCCGAAGCTTGCCGAGCACGGCGTGCGGAGTCCTGCCGCGTATGGACCGGTGGACCAGATGTGGCCGGCGCGGGCGAAGCTGGTTGGCACGCACGACGATAGCTGGCTGAAGCAGGATTTCCCCGGCTTCGCCCGCGATATCGACTGGCACTTCTTCAACGTGGCGCCACCGGATCAATGGTTGCCCGAAAAGCTGACCGGCAACGAAACCTATGCCTTCAAGAACCTCCATCCAGATCACTCACTGCAGCAGGGCCGCCTGCCCGGCATGGCGCCGCGCCTGTTCCTGGTCCGGACGCAAGCCGCTGACGATGGCGGGTTCGAGGAAGTGCCGCTGGCGCTGACCACGGTGTGGTTCTTTCCGCATCGTGAACGGCTGGTGCTGGTACATCACGGGCGGGCGCGCCTGGCCGAAGAAGACGCGTCCGACATCGCCCGCGTGGTGATCGGCGCCGACAGGTCGGGCGCGTTGCGGCCCGCCGCGGCATTCCGCACCGTGATGGTGCAGCGCGCCGACACCAAGGGCGGCGTGATCCATGCTCTGCGCGACGAGGACCTGGTGCCGGCCCAGTGGCTGACGCCCGCCGCCGACGCATCCGATGCTGAACCATCGGGACCTGGGATCGCGCTCGCGCGGGCCAGAAAGCGCGCCGAACGCTTGCTAGACGCAGAGCGGGAGAAGATCAAGGCAAGCGGTCTGGATCCCGACAAATACGTTCCACCGCTGCCGCCGCCAACGCCTGCACCGAAGTTGGGGGAACTGCCCGCCTTCGTCGCGGCGGCGCGAGCGGAGGCGGCGGCGCAGAAAGCCAAGGCATTGGCCGAACTCGAGGCAAAGAAGGCCGATATCGCCGCCAAGCTCGCGGCGTCCGGCATGCCGGACGATGAAATCCAGAAGCGGCTCAATCCCAAAACGCAAGGTCCCCCCACCTTCAGCGCCGCCGCAATGCGCGCGACAATGGCGCAGCAAATCACCGGCAGGCGCGTGCTCGGCCAACTGACGGCGGACCTGGAAGCCAAGATGGCGTCTCCGGAGTTCGCGGCCCAGTTGGATCAGGCCGAGGCAGCGGTCCGCAACGGCTACCGGCTTGCGGCGCACCGTCAGGACCCCGCCGACGCCCTGCCCGCCGAACGCAACGCCGAAATCCGCCGCCTGATCGCTGCCGACCCCGCTTCCGCCCGTGCCCTGTACGACCTGCACGGCGCCGATCTATCCGCGTTCGATCTGTCCGGACTCGATCTGTCCGGCGTTTGCCTGGACGGCGCCAACCTCGCCGGCACGCGCTTCGCCGGGGCAAACCTGAGCAACGCCGTTCTGGCGCATGCCACGATGTACGGCTGCGTGTTCGACGACGCCGACCTCAGCGGCGCCAATCTTGGGAAGGCGAATCTCAAGCACGCTTCTCTGAAAAGATCCCGGTTGAAGAAGGCCGTGCTCGCGGGCGCGGACCTGACCAACGCGTCGTTGGTGGACGCCGATCTCGAAGGCGCCGACCTCAGCGACGTGGTCACCGACCGTGCCGACTTCAGCAACGTTCGCGCGCCGGGCATTCTGGCGATGAAGCTGTCGCTGTCCGGACTGCACGCGCCGGGCATCGTGCTGACCAAAGCGAAATTCATCGAATGCAACTTGCAGGGCGCCGACCTGACCGGCGCAAACCTGGAACGGGCGGTGTTCCTGCAGTGCAATCTTGCCGGTATCAATCTCGGGCACGCTCGGCTGTGCAAAGCGGTGTTCGTGAAGCAGTGTTCGCTGGCGGGCGCCCATCTGACGGCTGCCGACCTGACCGAGGCCAATCTCCGAGAAACCGACCTGCGCGGGGCCGACCTCGACCGCGCGATCATCGAACGGGCGGATTTCTCCAAAGCCGATCTGTCCAATGCTCTGTTGCAGTTGGCGCGCGGCAACGGCAGCCAACTGGTCGCCGCCGATCTGCGGCGCGCCGATCTCGGCGACGCCGATTTCGCCAAGGCCGACCTGTCCCGGGCCGACCTGCGCGGCGCCAACCTGTCGGGCGTGTCGGTGTACGAAGCCAACCTGTCGCGCGCCAGGCTGGACACGGAAACGCGGCGCCGCGGCATGTTCCGCACCAGGATGCGTTACCTTCCGGTCTATGAGCCGCCGAAGGAAGCCCAGGCGTGACCGCGGAAGAACTGGCAAAGCTGGTTGACGACGGCGACCTGGTCAGCAAGATCTCATTAGCCGGCGCCAATCTCGCCGGTGGTTCGTTTCTGTCCGCCAATTTCGACCATGTCGATTTCACCAACGCCGATCTGCGCGACGCGAAGCTGGGACAATCGAACTTCCTTCACTGCACCCTGACCGGCGCCAATCTGGAACGCGCGGATCTCGGCCGCGTGACCTTCATCGAATGCGATCTGGCCGGGGCCTCCCTCGCCGGCGCGCGGCTGGACCACGCGAAGTTCGTCAAATGCGGCTTGGCCCGGGCGCGGCTAACCGGCACGAAGCTGTCGCACACGGCGATGGTGGAATGCGACCTGACCGGCACGGTTTTCGCGGGCGTCCAGTTCGAGCGCAGCTCCATCGTGAAATGCACCACGCCGGGCATCGATATCTCCGGGACCGAATGGCACCGGGCGGTGTTTCTGAACGCCGATCTGCGGGCAGCCCGGATCGATGGCGCACGGTTCTTCCGCTCCACCCTGATCGGCGTCAATTTCGCCGGCCGGCCGCTGCCGGGGTTCGCCGTCACCGCCTGTGCACTGAACGGAGCCGACTTCACCGGCTGCGATCTGACCGGCGCCGACCTGACCCAATGCATGCTGATCGGCGCCACGCTGCCGGGCGCGGTGCTGACCGGGGCCAAACTCGCGCGTGCGGTGCTGAAAGGGGCGGTCCTGACACGGGCGGACCTGTCGGGCGCCGACCTGACGCAGGCCATCCTGATCGATGCCGACGCGACCGAGGCCGTCTTCGCCAAGGCCACGCTGTTCCAATGCACCGCCACCGGCCTGATCGCGGCCGGCGCGGATTTCCGGGGCGCCGACCTGACCAACGCCGACTTCAGTCACGCGAACCTGGATCGCGCCAATTTGGGCGGCGTCAAGCTGGACCGCACCAATTTCCACGCGATCTCGGAGCAGGACGCGCGGATTCCGTCCCGCCAGGGTGCGCTGCCGCCCGACCCGGACCGCATCAGGGCCGAAACATGGCACCAACAAGCCCGGGCCTGACCCAAACGTCTGGCGCCGACGGGCGGCGCGGCGTTACGATAACGCCTTCGCAAGGGAGTGCCCCATGACCGCCATCCCTGTCGGCACGCTGCGTAACGCGACACCCGAGCCGATGTCCCGCATGGACGAAGCCCGGGCTGGCATGATGTGGCCGGCGGACGCCGTTTCCGCCGAGCTGATCGCGCGCGAGGGACGGGACGCGCGGATCGGCTGCGATGGCGCCGTCCGTGCGGCCCGGATCGCCTTCGGCTGCCTGGTCCAGCCGGAACCGGGGGACCGAGTGCTGACCAGCCTGGCCGACGGCACGATCTGGATCGTATCGGTGCTGGAGCGACGATCCGATGCGCCGCCGCGTCTGTCGGCCGAGGGCGATTTGGGGATCGTTTCGGTTCATGGCGATATCAGCCTGACGGCCGGGCGAAGGATCGATATCGGCGCCGGCACCAGTGTCCGGGCCGCTTCGCCCGAGATCGACCTGCACGCCGGGGTGGCGCGCTTCGTCCTGGATGAATTGATTCAGGTCGGACGCCGGGTCAGTTGGTACGTGAGCAAACTCCGCAGCATGGGCGAGGTGGTCGAGACCTTCGCCGACCACGTGCTGACGCGGGCGAAGCGCAGCAGCCGGTTCATCGAGGAAAGCGACCAGACGCGCGCCGGCAGCATCGACCATCGCGCGGAGGGCACGTTGCAACTCCACGCGGAAGTTGCGTTCGTTACCGCCGATACCATTGTGCGGGTGGATGCGGATCAGATTCACATGGGTTGAGCGGCCGGCAAGGGAGCAGTGAGGATGTTCGCGAACACACAGATGATGGGCATGGACATGGCGATGCCGGATGTCTGCCTGACTCCGGCCGGACCGGCCGTGGTGCCGATACCATATCCGAATATCGCAATGGGACCGACGGCGATTCCCAACCAGGTTATCGTGCTCATCATGGCCATGCCGGCGCATAATCTTGGTACCATCACGCCGCTGACCAATGGCGACAACGCCGGCGTGGCGATGGGCGTAGCCTCCGGCACGGTGATGGGTCCGTCGCGTCATCTGACCGCCGCGTTTACCGTGTTGTTTGGCGGGATGCCGGCGACGCGGCTGACCTCGATGTCATTACAGAATAGCACCAATGCGCCAGGGGCGCGGCTGGTGCCCAGCCAATCAATCGTTCTGCTGCTCGCCCCCTGAAGCCACGCCGGGGAGGTTGCTCATCGCTGCCGAACACTCGGCCGATTTGCGGCGCCCTATGTCTGTCCTCTCCGGATCAGAACCACGCCGCCTTGTCCACCACGTTGCGCAACGGCCGCCCCGCGGCAAACGCGCGACAATTATCAACGACAATCTCGAACCGCCGGTCGTTCAGATACGGCCCATACCCCGCCATGTGCGGCGTCAGCAACACATTCGGCATCCCCCACAACGGATGCTCCGCCGGCAGCGGCTCCTGCTCGTACACATCCAGCGCCGCCCCGGCGATTTCTCCGGCCCGCAACGCGGCAACCAGATCGTCCAGCTTCGTCGTCATGCCGCGCCCGATATTGATAAAGAACGCGGTCCGCTTCATCCGCTGGAACCGCGCACGATGGAAAAATCCCTCGGTGGCCGGCGTGTGCGGCACGGTCAAAATAACGAAATCCGCCCGCGGCAGCAGCGCATCCAGCGCCTCCGGCTCATGCAGCTCCGCCACGCCAGGCGGCGCCGCGGTGCGGCGCGCATCGGTCGCCAGCACCGTCATGCCGAATGCGGCGGCAAGCTGCGCCGTCGCCGCGCCGATGCCGCCGACACCGACGATCAGCGCCGTGGCGTCCGGCAGATGCACCACGCCGCGATCCTCGGTCGGCTTCTTCCATTCGTGACGCAACTGCTGCGGAATGAACACGTGCAGCCCGCGCGCGAAGGCCAGCACGAAGGCCATGATGTGCGTGCTGATGTGGTCGTTGAAGATCTCCCGGAAATTGGTGACCGCCAGAGGGTGCGCGATCAGCTCGGGATAGTAGTAGCCGGCGGCAGGAGCGGCCTGCGGCGCCTGCAGCCAGCGCAGCTTCATCGCCCGTGCCAGCAGGTCGCGATGCAGCCAGCCGAAGGCCGCCTCGGCATCGGCGATCTCGCGCGCCGCCGTTTCGGCGTCCTCCGCCACCACCACGCGAACCTCCGGCACCTGTTCGGCCAGCCGCGCCGCCCAGTCGCGCGTGACGGCGGATTGCGGCGGCAGCATCACGAACTTGAACCGGTTCGGCGTGGGCATGGCAGCGACCTCCTTGTCCCGAGGCTGCGCTCAGTGCCGAAAATGCGGAATTACGTCCTCGCACATCATCTGCAGCGAGTTCAGCACCCTGTGGTGCGGAACGCGCATGCCGCAGTTCATCTCCGCCAGGATGCCGGACAGCCCTAACTCCTCCTGCAACTGCGCCAGCCGGTCCGCCACCATCGCCGGCGTGCCGACGATGACCTTGCTGCGCAACACTTCGTCCCAGGCGATGTGCTGCAGCCGCTGGCCGCGCTCGGCACGGTTCTCGATCGCCCGGGTGCCTTCCTGCGTCGCCGACTCCTCGATACGTTGGCCGAGATAGCGGTAAAAATACATCACGCTCTCCTCCGGCTCGGACAGCGCCTGCGCCTCGGTGGCGGCGACATAGACCGGCACCCGCAGAAACACCTTGCCGTTGCCGGGATGGCCGGCCTTGGCCCAGTTCTCGCGATAGACCCGCAGGTTCGGCACCAGCTCGTTGAGATTGCCGAGCCGGGTCGCGACGAAGATCGGGATGCCCTGCGTGCCGGCGGATTCGAACGTGTCCGGGCTGTTCGCCGCGACGCGCAGCTCCGGGTAGGGCTGCTGGTACGGCTTCGGCGACACGCAGACATTGTCGAAATGATAGTACTTCCCGTCGAAGGAAAATCGCTCCTGCGTCCATGCGCGCCGGAGGATCTCCATCACCTCGACAAAGCGTTCGCGACTTTCCGCATAGGAGATGCCGTACGCCTGATAGGTGCGCGGGAACCCGCTCCGCCCGACGCCCATGATCAACCGCCCGTGGCTGATATGATCGACCGTCGTCGCCTCCTCGGCGACCCGCACCGGGTGGCACAGCGGCAGCACCTGCACCGCAATGCCGATCTTCATCCGCTTGGTACGCGTGGCGATGGCACTGGCGATGTTGAGCGGCGCAGCCAGCACCGAGCGCTCCGGCGCGCTGTGCAGCTCCGCCAGCCACATCACGTCCAGTCCGGCACGCTCTGCCGCGTCCACCTGCTCAAAGGACGTCGCGAACGCCTCGGCCTCGGTCTGGCCGGGCATCCGCTGAAACTCGTGGAACATGCCGAATTCCATGGCCGCTCTTCCCTCTTTTGTCAGCCGAGTTTCGGCATTCGGCGCGATCAGGGCAAGCCCCCGCGCTCACGCATCCACGTCCACCCCGTAATCCCGCAGCGCCGCCGCCCGGCTGAGATAGCCGAGCCGCACGTCGCGTCGCACCGACGCCGGATCGCGATCGCTCGGCGATCCCATGCCGCCGCCGCCCGGCATCTCGATCAGCAGCCGATCGCCGGCCGGCACCACGGCGAGACCCTTCGGCTTCAACTCCTCGCCCGATCCCAGCGACAACCGCCCGCGCTGCCCCGCACCGCCCCCATTGCGGCCGCGCGCCGGAAACTTCACCCGCTCGAATCCGGCGAAGATGCCGAACGGCGCGTTCTCGCGCGAGCCGATCTCCATCACCTGGCCGAGCCCGCCGCGTTGCCGTCCCACCCCGCCGGAATCCTGTCGCAGTTCCTTGCGCCAGATCACCAGCGGCGTGATCGCCTCGGTGGTTTCCGCCGGCACGTTGCGCACGCCGGAAGGAAACGGCGTCGCCGACAACCCATCCTGCCGCGGCCGCGCGCCGGCACCGCCGGAGTGAAAACTCATCACCATGAACGGCGAGCCGGCAGCCTTGCCGATGCCGGTCAGCCCATGGCCCGCCACCAGCTTCAGGCTCCACAAATTCGAGGTTCCCTCGGCCGGCACCCGACCTGGAAGCGGCTGGTCCAGACAGCCATAAACCACGTCCGGCAGCATGTGCCCCATCGTCGCGCGCGCATACACCGCGGCGGGATAGGTCGCGTTCAGGATGCAGCCCTCCGGCGCGGTAACGCGCACCGCGTCCAGCGTGCCGGCGTTGTTCGGAATATGCGGTGCGACCACGCAATTGATGCCGAACGTGGTGTACGCCTCGGTGTAGCACAGCGGACAATTGATCGCGTAGGACGACATGCCCGACGTGCCGGCATAGTCCACCTCGATCCGGTCGGCGCCGATCGTCACCGCCGCCACCAGGTCGATCGGCGATTCGTAGCCGTCGATGCGCATCGACGCGTGCCAGGTGCCCCGCGGCAGTTTGGCGATCGCCTCGCTCATGCCGCGCCGGCTGCGCGTTATAATTTCCTCGCCCAGCACGTCCAGGTCGCGGAGAGAAAATTCGCGCATCATCGCCACCAGTCGCCGGCTGCCGATCTCGTTGCAGGCGATCAGCGCATAGACGTCGCCGATCACCTGCACCGGCTCGCGCACATTGGCGCGCAGCAACGCCAGCAGGTCCTCGTTGATCGCACCGGCGCGCGCGAGGTACAGCAGCGGAATGAACAGTCCCTCGTGCCAGATCTGCCGTCCTTCCGGCGTCTGCCCGACGCCGCCCATATCGACCAGGTGCGACGTGCAGGCGAACAGCGCGACGATCTCACCATCCATGAAAGTCGGCGACACCACCACAAGGTCGTAGAGATGGCCGGTGCCCTTCCACGGATCGTTGGTGACGAACACGTCACCGTCCCGCATCGTCGCCACCGGAAAGACCTCGAGGAAATGCAGTACCGAGCGCGCCATGGTGTTGATGTGGCCCGGCGTGCCGGTGACCGCCTGCGCCAGCATCCGTCCTCGCAGATCGAACACGCCGGCGGAAATGTCCCCCGCCTCCCGCGCCGACGTGCTGAACGCCGTCCGCACCAGCGTCCGCGCCTGCTCTTCCACTACCGAAAGGAGTCTGTTCCACATGATCTGCAATTCTATTTCGGGGACGTTGCGGCGGATCATGGCGGGCTTTCCTCGATGACGATTTCGCCGCCGCCGGCGATGCGCGCGGTGAAGCCCGGCGGCACCAGCGTGGACGTGCCGTCTTCGATGATGACGGCGGGGCCGGTCACGCTGTGCCCGGGCCGCAGTGCCGCGCGCGCGTGCGTCGCGGCGATGAGCGTCGCGCCCGTTGCGGCGTCGGTCACGCGACAATCCCCGGATGGCGCGGCCTTCCCGGCATCGGCCGGCAACGCCGCGCGCGCCGGCAGGGCATAAGGCTGCGACAACGCCAAGGTCCAGGTCAGCGCTTCGACTTCCAGATGCGGAATGGTGCGGCCGAACAGCCGCGTGTAGGCCGCGGCGAACGCGGCGCGCAGCGCGGCCGGATCGACCAATCCGGAGGGCAGCGTCACCGCGACCTCGTGGCCCTGGCCGCGATACCGCATGAAGGCGGTGCGCGTCTCGTCCAACGGACCCTCGCGCAGGCCGAGGCGCACCACCGCTTCCGCCTCGGCGCGCATCCCGGCGAATAATGCATCGACCATGGTCTGGTCCAGCGCGTCCAGCCGCACCAGCAGTGTGCGCACGACTTCATAGGCGACCGGCGCCATGAGAAAGCCGTGCGCGGAACCGACGCCGGCATCCATCGGAATCACCACGCGCGCGATGCCGAGCTTCTGTGCCAGCCGCGCGGCATGCAGCGGCGCCGCGCCACCGAACGCGATCAGCGTGCGGCCCGAGGGGTCCTTGCCGTTCTCCACCGCGTGGACGCGCGCCGCGCTCGCCATCGCTTCATCGACGATCTCGGCAATGCCGCGCGCCGCCTCGATCAACGGCATCGCCAGAGGCGCGCCGATCGCCATCACCGCATCGGCCGCGCGCGCGGCATCCAGCACGATCTTGCCGCCGGCGAAACGTGCCGGATCGATGCGCCCTAGCACCAGATCGGCGTCAGTCACCGTCGGCGCCGTGCCGCCGCGCGCATAGCAGGCCGGTCCGGGATCGGAGCCGGCGCTGTCCGGCCCGACCTGGATGCGCCGCAGCGCATCGACCCGCGCGATGGAGCCGCCGCCGGCGCCGATCTCCACCATGTCGATCACCGGAATGCGCACCGGATAGCCGCTGCCCTTGGCGAAACGGTAAGCTCGCGCCGCCTCGAAATGCCGTGACTCCTGCGGGGTGAAATCGTCGATCAGCGTGATCTTCGCCGTCGTGCCGCCCATGTCGAAGGACAGCGCGCGATCCCAGCCGCCACGCGCCGCGATCTGCCGCGCCAGTATCACCCCGCCCGCCGGTCCGCTTTCCACCAGCCGCACCGGAAGGCGCCGCGCCGTCTCCACGGTGCAGATGCCGCCGGACGACATCATCAGCAGCAGCGGGCAATCGGCGCCAAGCTGGTGCAGCCGTTCCTGCATGCGCGCCAGGTAGCGGTCCATCAGCGGCAGCACATAGGCGTTGGCGACCGTGGTGGAGGTCCGCTCGTATTCGCGGATTTCGCGGCACACTTCGGACGAGATGGTGATGGCGACATCCGGCAACGCCCGCGCCAGCCGCGCGCGGGCCCGTTCCTCGTGCGCGGGGTTCATGTAGGAGTGCAGAAAGCTGATCGCCAGCGCTTCGATCCTCTCGCGCAGCAGCACGGGCACCAGCGCGTCCAGGCTGGCTTCGTCGAGCGCCAGCAGCACGGATCCATCCGCCGCCAGTCGCTCCGCCACCTCCAGCCGCAGGTCGCGTTCCACCAGCGGGGCCGGGCGTTCCATGTACAGATCGTATTGCTCGAAACGATGCTCGTAGGCCATTTCCAGCGAATCGCGGAAACCCCGCGTGGTGATCAGCGCCGTGCGTGCGCCCTTGCGCTCGATCAGCGCGTTGGTGGCGAGGGTCGTGCCGTGAATCACCAGGCCGAGCTGCTCCGCGCTGATACCCGCCTCGCGCAAGATCGCCGCGGTGCCTTCGATCGCCGCGGCTTCGGGTGCGTCATGCGTGGTCAGCAGCTTGGCGGAAAGCGTCCGGTCCGGCAGCGCCAGCACAAGGTCGGTGAAGGTGCCGCCGATATCGACCGCCAGACGCGTGAGGTTCATGCCAAGCGCCCTTGATATTGACCCGGCGGAGTCACGTCCCTCATGCGGGTGCGGGCCTGCGCGCCATCGCGCTCAACCCTTTTTCCTGGCCTTCTGCTTCCTCGGACCGGCCGCGGCCTGGTTCGCCGGCAGGCCGGTGAAGAAGCCGCTGCGCGCATCCGCGCCCATCAGCAGGTAGCTGTGGTCCGAGCCGGTCAGCACGAATCGCGCGCCCATGCCGACATAGCGCGAGGCGTTCTCCTCGTCGTACACGCCACCCATCCCCAGCACCTTGCCGTGCTTGCGGCAGGCGGCGCCGACCGTGGCGTAGGCGTCGATGATCTTCGCATGGCCCATCTGGCCGGCGATGCCCAATTCGGACGACAAATCGGAGGTGCCGATCAGCAGCACGTCCACCCCAACCACCTCGGCGATGGCCTCGGCATTCTTCACCGCTTCGGGGCTTTCGAGCATCACCACGGTGAGGATTTCGTCGTTGATCGCCCGCTGTGCCTCGGCCATCGGCGGCGGCCGGTAGCCATAGACCGCCGGAGGGCCGCCCCAGCTCCGATAGCCTTGCGGCGGATAGTGAAACGCTTCGGCGATCCGCCGCGCCTCCTTCGCGGTATCGACATGCGGCATGACGATGCCCAACGCGCCGTTGTCCAGGGCGCGCGTTGCCTCGTCGATGGCATTGGCGCAGGCGCGCACGATCGGCGTCACGCCGGTCGGCAACGAGGCAATGCAAAGCTCGGCGACCTCGTGGACGGAGAACGATCCATGCTCGTTGTCGATGAACAGCCAATGATGGCCGGAGGCCGCGGCCAGCGCCGGCGCGGCGGCACTGCGCAAATGATGCACGCCGAAACCCAGTGCGACCTCGCCGGCGGCCATCCGGCGTTTGGTGGTGTTCGGCACCAGCATCGCAACGTCCCTCCCCGCGTTTGTTGGGGACAAGCGTAGCATGCAGGCTCAGGCCGAGGCCAGGACGTGCACGTCGTTCTCCGACCACACGAACGTAGCCGGGTCGCCCGGCTCGACCGGCGCACGGTAGAAGGTCGCATCCGGGACCAGCGCCGATGCCTCGTCGCCGGCTTCCGTTGCCAGGGCGATCCGCACCGTGCCGCCCTGATATTCCACCGCCGCGACCCGGCCGGACACGTGCGGGCCGCCGTTGGGGGTGCCCAGCCGGCAACGATCGGCCCGCACCGCGATCGGTCCTCGCGCACCGGACAGCACGTTATGTCCGCCGATGAACCGCGCGACGAAGGCGCTGGCCGGTTGCTCGAACACTTCGCGCGGCGGACCGGCCTGGCGAATACGCCCGTCCTCCATCACCACCATCATGTCGGCCATCGCCATCGCCTCGTCCTGGCTGTGCGTGACGTGGATGAAGGTGATGGCGAGCTCGCGTTGCAGCCGCTTCAGCTCCTCGCGCACCTTGACGCGCAGGAACGGATCGAGTGCCGAGAGCGGCTCGTCCAGCAGCAACACGCGGGGCTGGGTAATCAGCGCGCGGGCCAGCGCGACGCGCTGCTGCTGCCCGCCGGAGAGCTGCGACGGCAGGCGCTCGGCATAGGGTTCCATGTGCACCAGTGCGAGGAACTCGCGCGCCCGCCGGTGGCGTTCGGCCTTGCCGACGCCGCGCATCTTCAGGCTGAACGCGACGTTGTCGAGGCAGTTCAGATGCGGAAACAGCGCGTAGCTCTGGAACATCATCGCGGTGCTGCGGCGTACCGGGGGCGCCAGCGTGACATTGGCGTCGTTGATCAGGATGTCGCCGTCGGTCACCGCCTCGTGGCCGGCGATCATGCGCAAGGTGGTGGTCTTGCCGCACCCGCTCGGCCCGAGCAGACAGCAGTAGCTGGCGCGGGGGATGCGGAGGGAGATGGCGTCCACCGCGACGGCCGATCCGTAGCGCTTGGTGACGGCAACCAATTCGACGTCGAAGCGTGCATCCATCCTGCGTATGTCCTCGGTCAGCCGCGGGCTATGGCGGCGCGGCGGCGCTGCATGCGGATTACCACGACAAGGGTTGCGCCGATCAGCAGGAACGACACGGCGGTCGTCAGCGTTCCGATGGCGAACAGCATTGGCGAGGTGGCGCTGGAGATCAATGCGTAGATTGCCAGCGGTAGCGTGTTGTGCGTGCCGATGGTCAACGTGGTGCGGGCATACTCGTCATAGGATAGCGTGAAGGCTCCCATCGCGATGCCGATGATGCCGGGCAGCAGAATTGGCAGCGTCACATGGATGAGGCGTTGCCAGGCGGTGGCGCCGAGGTCGTTGGCGGCTTCCTCATAGGCACGGTTGAACCGGTTCACCACGGCGAACATGGTGAACAGGCCGAACGGCAACGTCCAGGTGAGTTGGGCGCCGAGCGCGGAGGTGAACAGGCCCGGGTGCAATCCCAGCACCTGAAAGCCCAGGCCGATGCCGAAGCCGACGAGCAGGCTTGGCATGACGAGCGAGGCGACGGCGAGATAGAACAGCAGTCCCGAGCCGGGAAAGCGGCGGCGGAATCCGAGGCCGGCGGCGACCGAGATGACCACGGTCAGCGTGCTGACCAGCGCCGCCAGTTCGACCGAACGTCCGAACGCCATCGGAATATTCGCCATCTGCTCTGGACGAACGATGTCGCGGAACCAGGTGAGCGATGTGCCGACCATGGGAAACGTCACGCCGCCGTTCGGTCCCTGGAAGGACAGCAGATAGATCACGAACATCGGCCCGTAGAGAAACAGCAGATAGGCGCCGAACAGCGCAGCCAGCGCGTAGAAGGTCCAGGGCCGTTCCGCGCTGGGTCCGGTCACCCGGCCAGGTCCTGCGAACATGGCGGCCTCCCTACTTCACGAGTTCCTTGCGCACGTCCACGACCAGCATCATTCCGGCGACCAGGATGGCGACGAACACCACCAGCACCATCGCGTTGGCTGAGGCGGGCGGGTATTCCATGGCCTGGATCTGGGTGGACAGCATGGAGACGATCGAGGCGCTCTGTCCTCCGCTCATTGTCTTGACCACGAAATAGTCGCCCATCACCTGGGTGAACACCAGGATGGAGCCGAGGGCGATGCCGGTCTTGGACAGCGGGATGACCACGTCGGCCATGGTGCGCCAGCGGCTGGCGCCGGCATCGCGCGCGGCTTCCAGAAGTGCCGGGTCGATCTTGGACAGCGAATTGGCGATCGGCCCCACCATCAGCAGGGTGAACAGGTGGACATAGGTGATGATGACGGCGAAGTCGGAGAACAGCAGGAAGGTCAGCGGTTTCGAGGTGATGTGCAGCGCCATCAGGATCTGGTTGAAGGCGCCGTTGCGGCCAAGGAATGGAATCCAGGCGATGGTGCGGATGATGCCGGATGTCCAGAATGGGATCGCACACAGCAGGAAGAGGACGGTTCGGGTGATCGCGTTGCGCACGTGGAAGATCAGGAACCAGGCGATGTTGAAGCCGAGGAACAGGGTGATTGCCCAGACGATCACGGCGAATCGCAACGAACTGACGTAAACGCGGAAGGTTGCCGGCGTGGTCAGCAGGTCGCGATAGTTGGTCAGGATGAAGGCGGGATAGATGCCGACCCGGTCATAGTCGAAGAAGCTTATGACCAGGAACAGGATGGTGGGAGCGGCGAACAGGACGAACAGGACCAGCGCCAGCGGGCTGACCTGCAGCCAGGAGATGAGCCAGGGTTTGCCAGCCAGTCCCGCGCAGCGGGATTGCGCCGCGAAGCGGATCCACGCGACGGCGCGTGAGCGCCGAGGCCGAGCGTGCCGCGTGCCGGCCCGATCGGCCTCACCCGCATCGCTCTGCGTCGTGACCGCTCCCGCCGCGGGCGGGAGCGGTTTACCGAAATAGGTCATGCCGCTGCCCGCATCTCGTTCCTGCAGCGCATCAGGGGCAGGATGCGGGTGCCGAACTGTTCCATGCCGATGACGAAATCATCGAAGGTCAGCATGACGCCTTGCACGCCCGGCACGCCGGCCAGTTCGTCAAGCATGCGGGCGACCGAGGCATAGGAACCGACCAGGACACCACCCTGGGTCGGCAGGTTCTGCGTGCCCAGCGTCTTGCGCTTGTTGGGGCCGGCAAGCGGATCGCGGCTTGGATCGTCCTCGGCCTGGGCGTCGCGATACGCCAGGGCCACGCGGTCGGCCCCGGCCTTGTAGTGCTCCCACTTCGCGGTCGCCGCGGCATCGGTTTCGTCGGCGACCACCATGGTCAGGACCATCGCACCGCAAGGCCGTCCGATCTCCTGGGTTGCCTGCACCAGCCGGGACACGCTCTGGGTCACCATGGTCGGCGTGTTGATGCCGCCGCTGGAGCAGAAGTTCCAGTCGGCGTATTGGGCGGCGTAGCGCGTGCCGTTGTCGCTTTGCGCCGCACAGATGATCGGGATTTTCGCCGTGGGCAGGGGCAGGCAGCGGCAGTCGTCCATTTGGAAGAAGTCACCCTTGAAATCGGAGCGGCCGGTTTCCCACAACTCGCGCATGATGGTGACGTATTCGGCGCAATAGTCGTAGCGGCGGCGATAGTGTTCGGCGCCGGGCCAGATGCCCATCTGGGTGTATTCGCGGCGCTGCCAGCCGGAGATGATGTTCACGCCGAACCGGCCGTGCGAAATCGAGTCGATCGTCACCGCCATGCGTGCGGCGACCGGCGGCGGCATCGTCAGCACGGCGCAGGTGGCGAAGAGCTGGATGCGCGTGGTGACGGCGGCGAGCCCGGCCATCAGGGTGAAGGATTCCAGGTTGTAATCCCAGAACTCCGACGGGCCGCCGAAACCGTGCAGCTTGATCATCGACAGCGCAAAGTCGAAACCGAAACGTTCGGCCTTCTCCACGATCGTGCGATTCAGGTCGAAGCTGGGTTTGTATTGCGGCGAGGTGGTGGAGATCAGCCAGCCATTGTTGCCAATGGGTATGAAGACGCCGAGCTGCATCGGGATGCTCCTAATGCCTGGAGGCGAGGACTCCCGCCGTATTGTGCGGGAGGGCAATTGCGGTCAGGAGGTGATGAATTCGTTCCAACGGCGGGTCAGGTAGCGGTCCTCGTCCATCACCGAGTTCCACACTGCGATGTTGCCCATGCGCTTCCAGAAGCTGCCGCCGTCGCGCGAGTTCCCGGCCTTTTCCATCAGCTTGCCAAACGGATCGTGGATATCGGTGGCGGCGGGCTTGCCGCCGTACCAATAGTCCCACTCGGCCTGGGTGAGGTATTTCTTCGCCAATTCGGGTTGCGCCGAATAATAGCCTTCGCGGGCGATGAATGCGCCCGGGAAGCCGCCGGTGTACCATGTCAGGTACTCGTGGAAGCAATCCAGCTTCAGGCCGGTCACGTGCTTCATCACGCCGAGCGTGTAGCCCCAGCCGCGATAGCCCTCCTTCAACGGCTGGAACACGCAGGGAATGCCGCGGGTTTTCACCGCGGTCACCGCGGGCGACCACATCGACTGGATCACCACCTCGCCGGACGCCATCAGGTTCACCGACTGATCGAAGGTCGTCCAGAACGAGCGGAACTGACCGGCGCTCTTGATCTGCATCATGGTATCGATTGTCTTGTCGATTTCGGCGCGGGTCATGTTGCCCTTGTCGCCGTATTTGATGCGGCCGCTGGCCGACAGGGCCATGGCGACATCGATGACGCCGACGGTTGGCTGGTCCTGCAGCGCGGCCCTTCCCTTGAAATCGGGGCTGATCAGGTCGGCCCAACTGGTGACGGGGCGGCCGACCAGGTCGGGTCGGATGCCGAGCGTGTCGGCGTTCGTCACGGTTGGCATGGCCGAGAGCCAGTCGGTCGGCGAGGTCGCGAACTTCGTCCAGCCGGGGTCGGTGGCATAGATCACGGTATAGGGCGCCGTGCCCTCCTTGGAGGCGACGCGGCCGTCCGGATAGGTGCCTTTGGTGAACAGCGAGATGGTCTGGTCCCAGTGCTTCACCTTGCTGACCGGAATGGTCTGCAGGATGCCGCGGCCGACCAGGTAGCGCAGGTAGGTGATGCTGACGTCGGCGCAGTCGATGGCGTTGGACTGCGACAGGAAGCGATTGAGCAGATCGGCGTTTTCGGTGGCCTGCATGTGGACAGTGAAGCCGAGGTCCTTGGTGGCTTGTGCCGCGATGCCGGGAATGGCGGTGACCGGCGGGCCGGCGTGGTTCAGCACGACGTCCTTGATGTTCTGTGCCCAGATGGTGGGAAAGCCTTGCAGCATGCCGGAACCGGCAGCCAGTCCGCCGGCGGCGGCGGCTCCCTTCAACAGACGGCGCCGTCCGAGTCCCTGCGACCGGTCCTGGTCAGCCCTGTTCTTGCCGCGCTTCACGCCATGCCGTGCCATCGGGTGCCCTTCCGAGATTGTTCCCCAACCTCCCTATGGTCGGCCGTCTGATGCGCCCTGTGGCGACGACGGCTGGCGCCGTCTTCGCTGCACCGCAACATGCCTCGAAACCGACCTTACGTGCAAGAGGCGCAGCGAGAACCGCGAGTATTTTCACCATTATGCATAATATATATGCAATTGCCTCGAAAAATGCACCATCATATGCCTAATTTATAGCCGATTCGCAGGGCGCCGTCGCCATCCGCCTGCTGCCGCCGGCGCGGATCATCGCTTACCGGGCGACGTGCTCGACGGCTGGCTGGTTCTCCACCAGGGCCATCAGGCTCGCCAAACGGTCGGCCTCGACCGCCGGCTTGTCGGTGCGGATACGGGCGATGCGCGGGAACCGCAGGGCCACCCCGGATTTGTGGCGCATCGATAGCTGCGCCGCGTCGAACGCCACCTCCAGCACCAGCGCCTTGTCCACTTCGCGCACCGGGCCGAAGCGCGCCACGGTGTGGTTACGGATCCAGCGGTCGAGGACTATCAGCTCCTGGTCGGTGAAGCCGGAATACGCCTTGCCGACCGGGACCAGCTCGTCCTCGCCCGCGCCGTTGTCGCGCCACAGGCCGAACGTGTAGTCGGAATAGAAGCTGCCGCGCTTGCCGTGGCCGCGTTGCGCGTACATCAGCACGGCGTCGATGGTCAGCGGGTCGCGTTTCCATTTCCACCACTGGCCCTTCACCCGTCCGGGCATGTAGGTGGAAGTGGCACGTTTGAGCATCAGCCCTTCGACGGATGCGGCACGTGCGCCGTCGCGCAGCAGGATCAGCTCGTCCAGCGAGCCGAACGGGATCAATTCGGACAGGTCCATGCGCGCGGGGCGGGTGCGGGCGTACCAGGCTTCCAGCCGCGCGCGGCGCGCGTCGAACGGCAGCGGGCGGAGGTCCGCATGACCCTCGAACAGCATGTCGTACAGCCGGACGCCGACGGGAAACGCCTGCATCAGCTTCGTGGTGACGCCTTTGCGGTTCAGCCGCTGCTGCAAATCGGCGAACGGCGCGACACTGCGTCCCTGGGGACCCTCGCGCAGCACCAGCAACTCGCCGTCCAGCACGGCATGGAAATCCATCGCCTCGATGATTTCGGGAAACCCGGGGGAAATATCCTCGGCGCCGCGCGAATACAGCCGCCGGCCGCCCGCCGTTGCGACAAGCTGCACGCGGATGCCGTCCCATTTCCATTCGGCGCGCCACTCCTCCGGGCGGAGCGCGGCGAGGTCCGCCGGTTCCAGCGGGTGCGCCAGCATCGGCGGGTGGAACACCGGATAGCCGGCCGGCTCGGGTGCCGGCGCGCGGCCTTCCAGCCAGGCGAACAGTTGCATGTATGGCGGCGCCAGGCCGTGCCACACTTCTTCCACCGCATCGGCATCGACGCCGCCGAGCTCCGCCAGCGCAAGCTTTGCCAGCCGCGCGGAGGCGCCGACCCGCAGGCCGCCGGTGATCAGTTTCAGCAAGGCGAGGCGGGTGGAGGGGTCGGACGCGTCGAGCCAGGCGGCGACGATCCCGGGCAGGGCGGCTTTCGGCGCGGTCTCCAGCGCCTCCACCACCTCCGACAGGCGCGGCGGGGCGGTGTTGGCCGGCGCGGCGGGCCACATCAGGGCCACCGTCTCCGCCAGGTCGCCGACATAATCGTATGACCAGGCGAACAGCACCGGGTCGGTGCGCGCGGCGGCGAGCGCGCGGATCAGGCCGGGCCGGGCGGCGGTGAAGGCGAGTTCGCCGGCGATCGCGGCCAGGCCGATGCCGCGGTCCGGATCCGGCTGGGTCGCGAAATAGCGCCGCAGCAGCGCGATCTTGGCGTTGCGCGCGGGGGTGAAGACCAGGCGCTCCAGCAGCTCGGCGAAGGCGATCATGGGGCGATGCACTTGGGCTTGGCGAGGGTACGCCACCGCCGGGCATGCGGTGTCGTTGGCTGCGGGCACGGGGCCGGGCGTGGCCGGAGGGCGCCCGCGCTTCTGGTGCATAGGGGTTTTGCCGCCCGGCAACCACGGCTTGCCCCGCGGCGGCGTGCGGACGGCAATGCAGCAAGGAAATCCAACCGCGGGTGCGCGCGGATGCACGCAGATGGAACCTTGGACACCGAGGCGCGCGGCTCGTCATGCGGTCGAGCGCTTCCTGCCGTCAATGGGCGTGACGGACCAAGGTAAATCGGCCGTCGGGGCAGATGCTGCCCGCTTCTCGGGCGTTGTCGCCGGCTGGTGGTCGCGGTCATCGCCCTCGGGTGGTTCTTCGTACGTTCAAGATGGGTAGCCCTCGCGCGGAGGGCAAGCCAGTCGGCTGCGACCACCCGTCCCATGTGCTTGCCCTGGTTGGGCTGATCAGGCGTGGGATAGGCAACAATAGCGGGTTGGGCCGCCCGGCATGGATTCATTGATTTTGCCGCGCTGGGAGCGGCCATCCGGGTCGCCCCGCATCTTTTGTCCGATCGTTGCGCCGCGGACTCACCCGTGGCGCTTACAAGTACAGGGCGTTGAAGAGTCCTGGATGCAGCGGAGACCGCATGCGCGGCGAGACCGATGCGAACGCGTGCGGCACCGTCCGAGGCGGCATGGGCGAGCGCTTGCCCCTCGATCCGCGCGCCCCGGGCGCCGCTTCGGATCAGTAGCCACTCGACGCGTCCGGCGGCAAGCGCGCGGCGGTTATTTTGCGATCTGTTGGTTTGCGATCTGTTGACGGGAATTTCATGCGACGCCCAAAATAGTGTGATTGCCGATGCAAGCTCTGGCGCCGACAGACAAGGGGGAAAATGACATGGCCGGCTCGACCTGGACGTGGCTTGGCGGCACCGGCAGTGGAGATGTTTCCAGCAACTGGACGTTGACCGCCGGATCTGGGAACGGCTCGGGCGTCCCCGAGGCGGGCGATACCGCGATCAACGCCGGGGGCACGATCCTTCTGACCGATCCCGGGTTCACCGGCAATACCGTGGAGCTCGGCGGGACCGCCGGCGTCGCCGCGTTGTTCGGCGCCGGGGACACCGCGACAACCTTCATGAACCCGTCGTTCGACGGCAACACCCTGCTCACCAGCGCCGTGCCGGGCAACGCCACGGCGGAAACGAGCCTGCTGGACGCGGCCGGCATGTTCATCAACGAGGGCACGATCCTGGCGGACGGCCCGACGGGCAGCAGCTTCACCATCGACATCTCCGGGACGATGGTCGGGGGCACGTTCCAGCCGGGCTATTTCATCAACTACAGCCAGATCGAGGTGGATGCCGGCAATGCGATGACCATTACGGTTGCCGGCACCTCGGAGTTGTTCAACGCCGGCGAAATCCTGGTCAACGGCGGATCGCTGTTCGTCAACGTGGCCAGCAACGCGGTCGCTGGCGGCTATGCGGGCGAAGCCGGCGCCGTGGTGATCGTGGGCGGCGGCACGGTCGAGACGAACGCCGGCTACCCCTCGAACCTGAGCGGCTTCACACCGACCTATGCGTTCGCCGACGCCACCGCTGGGAACACGCTGAAGATCGACAACATCGGTTCGTTTGGCGGCGGCATCCTTGGCTTCGGGCAGAATGACACAATCGACGCCGGCACTTCGCTCGCCGTTGGCCAGGTGGCCTACAGCAGCAGCACCGGAATCCTGAACCTGGAGAATGCGGGCGGGACAATTCTTGCCTCGCTGCTGCTCAGTTCCGGCAATTTCCAGAATGGCACGTTCGCCGTCGCCGGCGGCGTTGCCGGCAGCTTCAACGTCGGCACCGGTGCCGACGGCAACACGGTGCTGACGACGGGCGTTCTGAACGACGCTTACAACAACGGTTCCGGCGCCTGGCAGACCGGCAGCCTGTGGTCGAACGGCACGCCAGGCACGCTGGATACCGCCATCATCGGGTTCGGCGCGAGCAGTCCGTTCACTTTGACCACGGGCATCGCAGCGGTTTCGGTCGGCAAACTGGTGCTCGCCAGCGACAACGCGCTGCTGCAGATCACCAGCAACACCACGGCCTCACCATACGCGGTCGCTCAATTCGGCGGCACGGTCGAGGTAACCAGCGGCAATACGCTGACCGCCTCGGCGTACAGCATTTTTCACGGCACCGCCGAGGTCGATCCCAATGCATTGCTCGACCTGACCGGCCACCCGTCATACGCTACCACGGGCGCCATTAACGGCACGATCACCGTCAACAACACCGGCACCAACGGGCTTCTGTTGACCGGCGGCACGCTGCTGGTCAACGGCGGAACGCTTGATGCCGGAACGGGCCAGAGCGGCGGCGATGGCGGCAAAATCCTTATCGGCTACGAGGGCGGCGGCACGCCGGCCGCGATGACGGTGCAGAACAGCGGCGCCAATGCCGGTGTTGTCACCGACACCTACAGCATCCTGGGCTCCGACCCGACCTCGTTCGGCATCCTCACGCTCAACGGGAACGTCTCGTGGACCGACCAGATCGATCCGCACGACACGGTGGACAGCCGCGGCTTCATGTTGGTCGGCTACAACGGCCTGGTCGGCACCACCGGCACGGCCGCGCTGCCGCCTTTCACCGGCACCGCAACGCTGACGGTGGAGAATGGCGCGACGCTGACCGAGCAGACCTTCGCCCAGATCGGCAGCTCGATCGACAGCGCCGGCAGCGTCCTGGTGTCCAACGGCCTGTGGAACATCGGCGTTGCGACCGGAGGATACCTCGATGTCGGCCTGAGCGGAGCCGGTGCGCTCACGGTTACCAACAGCGGCACGGTGGACGTTGGCAACGTCGGCACCTTCCTGAGCAACGGCACGACATACACGGCCGAGGGCATCGGAGTCGGCTACTCGCTCGGCAGCAGCGGCACGCTGACTGTCGAGAACAGCGGGGTGCTGCTCGACGCTGGCGGTGTCAGCGTGGGAAGCAGTGGACAGGGAACGCTGGAGGTCTTGAACGGCGGAACTGTCGCCATTGCCGGAACTGGTGGGCATGGCGTCGGGGTCGGCGTCAGCGCCAGTGCAACGGGACTCTTTGTCGTCTCGGGTACCGCCTCGGTCGTCACGTTCGGTACCGCGAGCACGGGGATGGGCGTAGGCCAGTCCGGCCAGGGAACGCTGGAGGTGCTGAACGGCGGCACGGTCAGTATCGCCTCCGGCGGGCATGGCATCGGCATAGGCAAGACCGCTGGTGCTTCGGGAACCGTTCTTGTCTCGGGAACAGCTTCCGTAATCACGCTCGGCACCGCGACCACAGGTATCGGCGTCGGCCAGGCCGGACAAGGGCTGCTGGAGGTAATGAACGGCGGCACGGTTTCCGTTTCCTCTCCCGGCTACAATATTGGAGTTGGCGAAGCGGCTGGTTCGTCCGGTACCGTTCTGGTGTCTGGTACCGATGCCCTTCTCACGCTGGGTAGTGCGACGACACGAGTCGAGATCGGCGTAAGTGGTCAAGCCCTATTCGACATAGAGAATGGCGCCACGGCTAACATTGCCGCTGGCGCCATCCTTATCGGCGTGAATGCTTCAGCCGCGTCCGGAACCGTCGTCGTGTCCGGCTCAGGCGCACTGCTCACACTGGGGAGTGCCGCCAGCGGCGGCCTCAATGTTGGTCTTGCCGGCAGCGGTCTTCTGGAGGTGGGAAGCGGCGGCACGGTCGCGATTGCCAACGACGGCACGACCATCAGCGCCGGCGTCACCACGGTGACGAGCGATGCCCTCAACATCGGCCAAGATACAGGCAGCACCGGCACTGTCACGGTAACGGGTGCGGGAGCCTTGCTGACCGCAGCCTCCGCGGTGCACGTGGGTGCAGCGGGACACGGTGTTCTCGATGTCCTCAACGGCGGCAGCTTCGTCATCACCAACACATCGATCGGCAACCTCGACCTTGGCGGCAGCGGAAATGGCCCGGAAGGCGGGACAGGCACTGTCGCAGTCAGCGGCGGCGGCAACATCGAGGCCGATACCGGTTTGTTCATCTGGGCCGGGTCAACCCTGTCGGTCGATGCCAGCTCCGGCATCGACCTGGGCACCAGCGGAACCTATGCCGCCGGCGCCATCGATATCGAAAGCGGCCATGCTCTCATCGGCGCGGGTCTGATCGAGGCGGCCGTGGTCAACAGCGGCGAGATAGCTGCGTCCAACGCAGCGACTTTGACTGCCTCGACTGGTGGAACATTGGAAATCACCGGTGCGGTGAGCGGCACCGGTGGGATCACTCTCGCCGCCGGCAGCACGCTGAAGCTGGATGGCTTGGTCAGTGGCAGCCAGTCGGTGACCTTCGCGACCGCGGCCGGCGCCGAGGCTCTCGTGCTCGGCGCACCGCAGACGACCAACGCGTTCGGCATCGCCAACTGGCAGTACGGCGACGAGATCGTCTTTGCCGGCGGCGCAACCGTGACCGGCGCGCATTGGCTGGGAAGCGGCACACTGGCGGTGGACTCATCCGCCGGCACCATGGATTTCACCAATGTCGGCCTTGCCGGCGGCGTCCTGCCGAATTTCACGACGGGCTCGGATTTCGTCGAGCTGGTTCTGTGTTTCGTGGCCGGAACGCACATCGCCACGCCCACCGGCGAGGTGCCGGTCGAGCGCCTGTCGGTCGGCGACACGGTGCTGACTCACGGCGGCGAGGCCAGGCCTATCACATGGATCGGCACCGGCCGCGTGCTGGCCACGCGCGGGCGGCGCAACGCGGCGACACCGGTGATCGTGCGCAAGGGCGCGTTGGCCGACAATGTGCCGCATCGCGACCTGCACGTGACCAAGGGGCATTCGCTCTACCTCGACGGCGTGCTGATCCCGGTGGAGTTCCTGGTCAACCACCGCTCCATCCTGTGGGACGACCGGGCGCAAGAGGTCGCGCTCTACCACATCGAACTCGGCAGTCATGACGTGCTGATCGCCAATGGTGCGCCGGCGGAGAGCTATCGCGACGACGGCAACCGATGGCTGTTCCAGAATGCCAATAATGGCTGGGAGCAGCCGCCGAAGCCGCCCTGCGCGCCGGTGCTGACCGGCGGAGCGGTGATAGATCGGGTGTGGCGGCGGCTGCTGGACCGCGCCGGACCGCGCCCGGGCCTGTTGCTGACCGAGGATCCCGAGCTGCACCTGCTGGTGGACGGCGATCGCCTGAACGCCACGTCGTCACACGGCGGGGCGCACATCTTTCGCCTCCCGGCCGGGCCGGAGGCAGTGCGCGTCGTATCGCGTGCGGGCGCCCCGGCCGAACTGGGGGTGGCGCGTGACCCGCGTGTCCTCGGCGTGGCGCTGCGGCGCATTGCGGTGCGCCAGGGAACGCGGTTCCGCGTCATGGAAGCAGCGGACCCATCGTTGGCCGACGGGTTCCACGCGTTCGAGCCGGACAACGGCCTGCGCTGGACCGATGGTGATGCGGCGCTGCCGCGGGCGCTGTTTGAGGGCTTCGGCGGACCAATGGAATTGGTGCTGCACGTCGGCGGCACGACCAGCTACCTCGCGGACTATCCGGTTCGACGTGTGGCCTGACAGGCGCCGGTGACGCAGCACCGCCGGCCACGCCGTCGCCAGCGGCGGCGGTCAACCAGGTCGCGGGACTCTGTCCGAAGCGCCGTCGCAGGCGAACCCAGCGCGAAGCGGCGCGGCGATTGCGCGCCGGCGGTCGCGTTTGGCGCGCGTCCCGGCCACGGCGACGCGCGGATCGCGCTCGGCATAATGCGACTTGCCGGGCGTCACTCCGCCACGGTCAGGTAAAATTGGTCTTCATAAGGGAGGCGACTCCGGCAAACGTCACACGCGTGTTGTCGGACAGTGTGATGGTAACCGACCCGCCGGCATAGGTCTGGCTGATCAGCGCGGCCTGGATCGCGTGGTGGCCGTAGCCCTGCAGGTCGATCTTGTCGAGGCTGGTGAAGTTCACGACCAGATCGGTGCCGCCATTCAGGCTTTTGACAAAGGCGAACACGTCGTGGCCCGCACCGCCCAACATGGTCGAACTGCCGGTGCCACCGAAGAAGGTATCCTTGCCGCTGCCGCCGATCAGCAGATCCTGGCCGGATCCGGCGATCAACGAGTCCGGGCCGGACGCCATTGCGGCCGACAAGGTCTCGTTGCCGATGCCTGCGACCAGCTCCTGGGCGTGCGCGCCCTGCGCGAAGAGGCCGTCGCCCGCGCCGCCGCCGAACAGCGTCGCCTTGCCGGCTCCACCGAGCAAGCTGTTGCTGCCGGCTTCGCCGCCATAGACCACGGCGCGACCGGACCCGCCCTCGAAAGTGTCGCTGCCGGCGCCGCCGAACAAGGTGACCCGGCCGGCCCCGCCAAGGAACACCACGCCGCCGGTCCCGCCCAGCACCAGATCCCGCGCGTCATTGCTCGCCGTGATGGTGTCGCTGCCGCTGCCGGCAACGATCGTGTCGTTGCCGGTCGATTGCACGCTGTCATTGCCGCTGCCGAGCTCGATGCGGTTATGTCCGCCCCCGGCGGCGATCGTGTCGTTCCCGCCACCCAGCGCCAGCACCGTGTCGTTGCCGCCGCCGGTGTAAATGCCCCAGTTGCCGTTGTCGCTGCCGGGCACGATGATCAGGTCGCCGCCGGCATGCCCTCGCCCGTGATCGTCATGGCGATCATCGCCGTGATCGTCATGGCGATCATCGCCGTGATCCTCGCCATGGCCGGACCTGCCTCCCGTGTTTCCGCCGGCGACCACCGTGCCGGACCCGCCGGTGGCGATGAACGTGAGATTGCCCTCGCCCGCCAGTATCGCCTCGTTGGCGTCGCCGGAACCGAGCACCGTGGCGGAGCCCGCGGTGACCACGACATCCTGGTAGCCCGGCAGCATGATCGACAATCCGTCGTATTGCTGGACGAATTCGCCGATCTTCCCGCCCGGCACCGGCGGCGGTACCTGAATTGGCGTGTCCCCGCCATTGACCGGAACCACCGCGCCGGTCTCGACGGACCGCGATATAGCGGCGGCGATCTGCGCTGCAATGGCGGCATTGGCGGCACTGTCATACGACAACGTAAGGGTCTCGTGGCCGGCTCCCGATACCGTGACTGTCGGCATATCGCACTCTCCCCACGTTGCAGATCACCCGGCGCGGCGACCGGCAGCACCATGAGCCTCATGTTGCATTGCGGTAGTATGAGTGCATCATCTGCCCGATAATTGCGTTCTCTCACGATCAATAACGCAGACGAAGCACTGGCATATCCGCGTGATTTTTAACGATTGGACTTTCGCGGCGTGAATCTTCACTTCCCTGGGAACCAGTAGCTTTTCGACCGCGTCAACCGATGGTGACGCGCACGGCAGTCGCCGGCGCAAAGCACGCATTCCACTCGGGGCAAGGGCAACGATATCACGCTGCAATGACAGAGCATGCCCGGCGTGGAATGACGCCTCTGCCAAATCTTCAGTCGCCCGCTAACGGCGATCGCATTGGCCGGCGTCGAAGCGGAACCCCCGCGATGCATGGCGGTCTGACGAATAGCGGGGCGGCGGCGATCCGTCGCTGCAACCAGCCGGTCATCGTGGGTGCAGTGGCGCATAGGGCACATAGTAGGTACTGGCTTTTGAATCGTGACTGCCTTGTGAAGCGTGGCGTTTCGGCACCGACGAAGCCGCTCGTGCGGTCGTGCGCCGAGCCGGACGCGGGCCTTGGGCGCTACGCCGGCAGCGTAGCGGGACCCCGTTGCTGGAGCATGGGGTCACCGACGCATGCCGTGCGAGCACGATCGGGCGGACCGCCATAGACCGCGCCATGGCTGCGCGCGCCGCCACGTTCCGGAAACGCAGCGGCATCGCCGGCGACGCAAGCCGGCCCTCCGGGTCGGCCGCATCATGGCGATGGCCGGTTCGGCCGGTGGTCCAGTCCACGGCCGCAATCGGTCAGTGGAGCGAGAAGGAACGTTTCAGGAAACGCTCACTGCACCATGGTTATGGCGTTGCGGTTCTTCGCCCAGGCTTCCGGTGTCGATGCCGGATCGGTCGGCCGGTCCTTGCCGTAGCTGATCACCTGGATGCGCGCCGCGTTGATGTCGTGCGCGATGAGATACTCGCGATCCTCATTCGCGCGCCGCTGGCCCAGTGCGAGGTTGTACTCCTCGGTGCCGCGCTCGTCGCAATTGCCGGCGATGACGACGCCGACCGTCGGATAGCGCTGCAGCCACGCGGCCTGCTTGTCGAGCGTGGCGCGCGCCTCGTCGCTGAGCGTACTGCGAGCCGTGTTGAAGAAGATGCGGTCACCCACCGTCTGCACCAGGTCCTCTTCGCTGCCGGGCGCCGCAGTGCCGGCATAGCCACCGGCGCCGCCCGCACCGTTTGCTCCGTACGCCCCGTTGGCCGCACCGGCCCCAGCGGCGCCGCCGGTGTCCGATCCTGAACAAGCCGACAGCGACACGGCAAGCAACAGGGCGCTGAAAACGCTGGGACGCATGGCGGCTCCTCCCGAGGCAACGATCCGGCGGAGCCTAGCGGCACAGCGTGATCACGCAACCGCCAAAGCACGCGGCGCAACTATTCCACCTGCCGGTCGCATCCACCCGCCGATCGCAATCACACGAATTCACCGCCGCGCAGCAATGGCTCGGCATCGCCGCCGGCGGCGATGCCGTCCACATCAACTTGTGGCGAACCGATCATCCAATCGACATGGATCAGGCTGCGGTTGGCGCCGCGCGCCGCCAGCGCCTGGGCGCCCGCCTTGCCGCGATCGGTGAAGCACCGGCTGTAGGATTGCCCCAGCGCGATGTGGCACGCGGCGTTCTCGTCGAACAGCGTGTTGAAGAACAGCAGCCCGCTACGCGCGATCGGCGATGACGCCGGCACCAGGGCGACCTCGCCGAGGCGGCGTGCGCCGTCATCGGCCGAGAGCATGCGTTGCAATACGTCCTGTCCGGAGCGCGCCGTGGCCCGCACAATTCTTCCGGATTCGAAACGCACAGCGATGTCCCGGATCAGCGTGCCCTGGTGGGATAGCGGCTTGGTGCTGGCGACGGTGCCCTCGACGTGCCGGCAATGCGGCGTGGTGAAGACTTCCTCGGTGGGGATGTTCGGGTTGCCGGTGATGCCGTTGCGCGCGGTGCTCAGGCCGCCCATCCATTCATGTTCGTCGGCGAGGCCGACGCGCAGGTCGGTGCCCGGGCCGCGGAAATGCAGGGCCGCGTAGCGTTTGGCATTGAGGCGGTGGCGGCGTGCCATCAGCGTGGCGTTGTGCGCTGCCCAGGCGGCGATCGGGTCTTCCGCATCGACGCGCGACGTTGCGAAGATCGCGTCCCAGAGTTGCGCCACCGCTTGTTCTCCCGATAGATCGGGGAACACCGCCTTTGCCCAGGCTGGGGTTGCGGCGGCGACGATCGTCCAGTTGATGGCCGTGCCGGTGATCAACTCCAGCGCGGGACGATACGCGATCGACCGCGCGTGATTGGCGCGGGCGACTTTCGAAGGGTCTTCGCCGGACAGCAGGTTGGGGTCTTCGCCGACGATCGCGAGACGCGCGGCGCCGTCGCGGAAGGCGGCGGCCATGCCGTCGTACAGCCAGCCGGCGGCCTTGCCGAAACTGTCGCCGGGCGCGAGGCGATAGCGCAGCAGCGTGGCTTCGTCGTCGGCGAGCAGGGTGGTGACGAGCGCGGCGCCGGCGCGATAAGCGTGGGCGGTGATGCGCCGAGCCAGCGGCAGCGCCTCCAGCGGCGCGGTCATCAGCAGTTCCTGGCCGGGCTGGAAGCCGCCGAGCCCGACGCGCACGGCGATCTCGGCGAAGCGATCGAGGCGGGTTTCGTGGGTCGTGGGCGGCGCTACTGGGCTGATGTTCATCACGCTAAGTCCTTTGGAGCGCTCTCACCCCGATCATAATCACACTGGTCCGGCCGCGGCGAGGTTGACCGGCGGCGGCGTCTCATACGCTTCTCATAGTCCCCTATTCGTCTCATAGCTCCGTGTGCTGGTCGATGACGCATGGGAGAGGCAGTCCAGGGCGTTCATCGGCGTGGGTTTGGGCCTCGACATGCCTGGCGGCGACGTCGGCTTTGGCGGAAGCCAGCCAGGCGTCGTTGGCGATGTTGGCGCGGGTGATAGCCGGTGGCGTCTCATTGGCGTCTCGTAGTCTTGCATTCGTCTCGTAGTGTCACATAGTGGAATATATCCCACATAATGGTGCGGACTATGGCAGGGGCCCGGGCTGGCTTGGCTTCGGGTCGGATTGCTGCGTTTGTGGCAATGGCACATTTCACCGACTTGGTGTTGGCCTTTTGTTCTAACAAGAGGTCTTGCCGCTCAGCTCGACTTTCCGCAATTCACGCGGCGAGGCACGGAGTCTCCACGAATCGATTTAGCAATCGGGCGGGAATTTCGACGGTCTCGCCGCCCGACCGGGACGCGGATAAATCCTGCGGGGTCCAAAGTACACGCCGGACGGCCGCGATTGCATCGCTGAGCGTGGGTTGAGACTTATTGTACCAGGCGGTCGCATGGGACCGGACCGCGATGGTCGGTA
>Ga0307373_10000355_pt1 | contig 87202 bp, 71 predicted proteins | sample OX2MG_FD_202534 | JGI IMG/M metagenome (GOLD analysis project Ga0307373, IMG submission 202534) | Soil microbial communities from Risofladan, Vaasa, Finland - OX-2 | ecosystem: Environmental > Terrestrial > Soil > Coastal area > Acid sulfate soil | place: Finland: Risofladan, Vaasa | collected...
GATCTGCTCTTCCGTGTACCGGCTCTTCTTCATCGTCAGCTCCCTCAATTCAATTTACGAGAGAACTCCAGTTCCAACTGGTAGAGATTTCCGGGGGCAGGTCACGCCCACCCCTCGCGATATACTGCCCTCCAAACCGCTTCTTCGCCTCAACACAAATTTTTCTCCGCAAAGGACATCCATGCCGCTCGACCGCCGATCCTTTCTCACCATCACAGGCAGTGCAGGCCTCGCCTCCACCCTCTTTCCCGGAACGCTCTTCACCCTCGCCACCCAAGCCCAGGCCCAAACCAAATCCGCGCCCGGGGCCCCCAAGCTCCCGCCCATCACCCAGGACATGATCGACCAGGCCGCCGCGCTCGCCGGAATCACCGTCACTCCCGACCAGGCCAAAATGATGCTCGACGGTCTCAACCAGCAGCGCTCCGGCTACGCCGCCATCCGCAAGCTCGACCTGCCCAACAGCGTCCCGCCCGCCTACATCTTCGATCCGCTCCCGCCCGGCGCAACCGTCAACACCCAACGCCACGCGCCCGTCTACAGCCACACCGTGGCCACCATGCCCAAAAATCTTGAGGACCTTGCCTTTTCCACCGTCCCCCAGCTCGCCGACCTGGTGCGCCGCCGCAAAGTCTCCTCTGTCGATCTCACCCAGATGTACATCGCGCGCCTCAAGCGCTACGACCCCACGCTCCACTTCCTCATCACCCTCACCGAGGACCGCGCCCTCGCACAGGCCCGCGAAGCCGACAAGGAGATCGCCGCCGGAAAATATCGCGGCCCGCTCCACGGCCTGCCCTGGGGCGCAAAAGACCTGCTCGCCGTCAAAGGCTACCCCACCACCTGGGGAGCCGGCCCTTACGAACACCAGACCATCGACCAGGACGCCACCGTGGTCAAGCGCCTCGACGCCGCCGGCGCTGTCCTCATCGCCAAACTTACCCTCGGCGCGCTCGCCATGGGCGACTGGTGGTTCGGTGGCCAGACCCGCAATCCCTGGAACCCCAAACAAGGCTCCAGCGGCTCCTCCGCCGGTCCCGCTTCGGCCACCTCCGCCGGATGCGTCGCCTTCGCCGTCGGCTCCGAGACCCTCGGCTCCATCTCCTCGCCCTCCACGCGCTGCGGAGTCACCGGCCTCCGCCCCACCTTCGGATTCGTCCCCCGCACCGGAGCTATGGCCCTCAGCTGGACCATGGACAAGCTCGGCCCCATCTGCCGCGCCGTTGAAGACTGCGCCATCGTCCTCCACGCCATCTACGGCCCCGACGGAGAAGACCTCTCCGTCCGCAATGCCGCCTTCAACTGGAACGCCCACTACGACTGGAAGTCCCTCCGCGTCGGCTACCTTGCTCCGGAGTTCAAGCCCGGCAAGCCCCTCACCGGCCCCAAAATCTCAGCCATCGAGCGCGCCTACCACCAGGTCCGCGCCTACGACCACAAATACGACTTGGCCGCGCTCGACAAGCTCCGCGCCATGGGCGTCAACCTCGTCCCGCTCTCCCTGCCCGACCTGCCCTACGACGCCATGTCTTCGCTGCTCTCCGCCGAGGCCGCCGCCTCCTTCGACCAGCTCACCATGTCCGGACGCGACCGCCTCCTCACCCGTCAGGGCCCAGACGCCTGGCCCAACGACTTCCGCGTCGCGCGCTTCTACCCCGCCGTCGAGTACATCCAGGCCAACCGCGCCCGCACCCTCGCCATCCGCCAGGTTTCCGCGCTCTTCGATAAAGTGGACATCATCGTTGCCCGCAGCACCGGCGAACAGCTCACCGTCACCAATCTCACCGGACACCCCGCCTGCATCGTCCCCAACGGACTCCGCGGCCCCGACGCGCCCCAGCCGCCCACAGCCGACACCGACAACGAACCCCTCGCCGGCCCCGGCACGCCCGTCAGTATCACCTTCCTCGCCAACCACTATCAGGACGCCAAACTCTGCGCCTTCGCCCGCGCCTACCAGCAGGCCGCCGGCTTCCTGAACCTCCACCCAACACTGAGCTGACTTGCTTGCGGAGCGCTGACTCGCTAACTTGCTGATATATGCCCCTGCTCGAAGCTCGCCACCTCGTCAAAACCTACGCGCATAGCGCGCCGGCGGTCGACGACGTCTCCTTTACCATCGAGCGCGGCCAAACCCTCGGCCTCGTCGGCGAATCCGGCTCCGGAAAATCCACCATAGCCCGCATGGTCATGGGCCTCATCCCGCCCACTAGCGGAGACGTCCTCTTCGACAACATCTCCCTCACCACGCTCCCGCCGCGCCGCCTCCGTCTGATGCGCCGCCGCCTGCAAATTGTCTTTCAGGACCCCTACGCCGCGCTCAATCCGCGCATGCGCGTCCGCGATATCGTCGTCGAGCCGCTCATCATCCACCGTGTCTGCCCGCGCTCCGAGCTGCGCGCCCGCGCCTCTGAACTCCTCCACGCCGCCGGACTCGACGACTCCGCCCTGCCCCGCTATCCGCACGAGTTTTCCGGAGGCCAGCGCCAGCGCATCAACATCGCCCGCGCGCTCGCCCTGCGCCCCGAGCTCATCGTCCTCGACGAACCGCTTTCCGCGCTCGACGTCAGCGTCGCCGCGCAAATCGCCAACCTGCTCCGCGACCTGCAGCGCGAGTTCTCCCTCACCTACCTCTTCATCTCGCACTCCATGCCCATGGTGCGCTACCTCTCCACCCGTATCGCCGTCCTGCACCACGGCCGCATGGTCGAGTACGGAGACGCCGCCCAGATCTGCACTGCGCCCCGCGACCCCTATACGCAAACCCTCATCGCCGCCACGCCGGAAATTCGCATCGCCTGAGCACCCCATAGGATCAAATCAGAATGCACGTTGCCTTTCTTCTTCATTACCCCGCTTGGCGCATATCCATTCTCGCCTTCGCTGCCTTCCTCGGCGGCTTCGTCAACTCCATCGCCGGAGGCGGCGGCTTCATCGCCTTCCCCACCCTGCTCAAAAGTGGACTCCTGCCCATCCAGGCCAACGCCACCACCACCGTCGCCCTCTGGCCCGGCCAGTTCACCTCCATCGCCGGATACCGCGAAGAACTCCGCCGCCATCTCCGCCTCGTCATCCCCGTCGTCACCGTTGCCGCCATCGGCGGAGCCGCCGGAGCATGGACCCTGCTGCACAACAGCCAGAACTCTTTTCTGCGCCTCGTGCCCTATCTATTCCTGCTTGGCTCCACCGCCTTCGCCGTCAGCGGCCCCGTCTCGCGCGCCGTCAAGCGCCGCACCCAACAGCACCACGACAAAGAGCACATCCTCCTCATCCCTCTGCTCATCTCGCTGCTCTGCATCTGCTACTACATCGGCTACTTCGGAGCCGGGGCCGGCCTGCTCACCATGACCGCCCTCGCCTTCTGCGGAGTCGAGCGCATCGCCGAAATCAACTCCCTCAAAACCGTCACCACCACCACCGCCAACCTGGTCGCCTGCGTCACCTTCATCTTTCACGGCGCCATCGTCTGGCACGACGCCTGGTACATGATGATCGCCTGCGCCATCGGCGGATACACCGGAGCACGCAACAGCCGCCGCGTCAGCGACAAGGTCCTCCGCCCCATCATCATCGTCTTCGGATTCTCCCTCGCCATCTACTTCTTCCTTCACAGGAGCAGCTTCTAGTGCATCCCGCATTCTGGTTCGTCAATCTCACCGGCTCCATCGCCGCCTTCTGCACAACGCTGGCCTTTGTTCCGCAGCTTGTGCGCGTCTACCGGCTCAAGAGCGCCCGCGACATTTCGCTCGTCATGTTTCTCGTCTTCTCCATCGGCGAGTCTCTCTGGCTGCTCTACGGACTCTTCATCCACTCCATGCCCGTCATCCTCGCCAACGCCATCACCCTCGGCCTCGCGCTCGCCATCCTCTGCCTCAAGCTTCAATATGATCGCAAGCAGAAAATCGCTACAGCTGCCGAGGCCCGGCTCAATTCGCTTCCCTGACGATTCTGCGGGACAATAAAAGGAAAGATCATGAGTCACGAAGGCATACGATTCGTCAGTAAAGAGCAGATCGAGCGGGAGGATCGCGAAGACCGCCCACTTCCCCTCGAACAACGCCTGCCCGTCAAGGTCCGCGTGCACAAATCCGAAGGCACCGGCCTCGAAATCGACTGGAAGGACGGCCACCACAGCGCCTGGAGCTTCCCCTGGCTGCGCCACGCCTGCCCCTGCGCCACCTGCGACGACGAGCGCGGAAAGTCCGGCCGCGCCGTGGGCGCGCCTCCGCCGAAGGAACCGACTCTGCTGCCCATGTATCAGGCCCCGCCGCGTCCTGACTCCGTCACCCCCGTCGGAAACTACGCCCTCAACTTCGCCTGGAACGACGGCCACACCAGCGGCATCTACTCCTGGGACTTCCTGCGCCGCCACTGCCAGTGCGAGGAGTGCCGGAAATCAAGCGAGTAGAGTCGCGGCTAGCTAAGGCTGATCCCGCGTCACATGCGAGTTTGCGCTTAATCTAATTGCTCGCGTCCGAGGTAATCGCTTCTTTATTCTCAGGGGCGTCCTTGTTGATCCCAAAGTCGTATACATTGGTTTCAAAGAATGCCTGGTTTTGAGGCATAGCGCTCACCGCGTATTCACCCGGCGATAAAGGCTCGACCCGAGTAACACGAATCCAGCCGCCCGGCAGGCTCTCAATCCTTATCTTGACGACGCCATCATTTCGCTTCGCGTGTCCACCCCACGCGTTCGTTGTTAGCTTTGAGACGCGCCGATGATCTTTGGCAATTTTCAGATGTAAGAGCGCAATTTTCTCAGTAAGTGCATTCTTACCGCCATTATCGCCTTCGGGGTCTACATCAATATGCATGTAAAGGACAGGTGTTAGGGTGTGTAATTGCACCCGGGCATGTTGACCAGGAATTTTGGTGGTCATTTCGGGCCGATAGAAAATTGATTCTGTAGTACCTTTAAACCAATTTGCTCCGAAGTGCCGATTCACCGAGACAGTGGAATGATGAATTGGAACAAGCTCCAGCTTTCCTTTATATTCATCAACCGCATAAGGAATTGCAGTTCCGGGGATGTGAAGATCAGGCGCGGCCAACGGCGCATCCAAAGGCAGCTGGGCCCCATAGGAAACCCCAACACATAAACAGCAACTAACCACCAGCGTCAATCGAAGCATTTGTTCCCTCCCGAAACCAGCGCTTCAATATATAAAGCAAGAAAGCTAAGTACACCAGCGCAAAATCTTCCTACTGCCTCACCTCACCAACTCATCCAACCTCTCATCATGCGGCGGAACCTCCGCCCTCGCACCCCACTCCCGCTCCACAATGGCCAGAGCCTCATCCACATCCCGCGCCACCAGCACCAGGTCCCGGTCCTTCTGCTTCAGAAACGCCTCGCTCACGCACCGGTCCAGAAACGCGAGCAGCCCATCATAAAACCCGCCCGTATTCACCAGCACGCACGGCTTTGCGTGGATGCGCAGCTTGGCCCACGTCACAATCTCAATAAACTCATCCAGCGTGCCGTAGCCGCCCGGCAGCGCCACAAACGCGTCTGCGCGCTCCGCCATTAGAGCCTTGCGCTCGTGCATCGTCCGCACCACGTGCAGCTCCGTCAGCCCTGTGTGGCCGACTTCGAGGTCCATAATCACATCCGGAATCACGCCCACAATCGCGCCGCCCGACTTGAGCGTCCCGTCAGCAACACCGCCCATTGCGCCAATGTTTCCGCCGCCATACACCACGCCGTAGCCGCGCCCGGCAATCTTCTGCCCCATCGCGCGCGCCGTCGCCAGATACTCCGCCTTCGCGCCATCCATCGAAGCGCAAAACACCGCAATCCACTTCTTTCGCTTTTCCATAACCGTTTACTTTAGCAGCCGCATACCCGCGGTTTTGGCTGCGATCACGTCATAAGTCACGGTGTAATCACAGCCGGCCGCAGCTCCGATCCGCTCAATCAGGCAATCCGAGAAGTCCCCCCGCGTGCTGCGATAAATTCGCAACGCTTCCCACACAGTCGCCGACTGTTCAATCACCACTTCGGGTGCAAGCATAAATCGGAGTAGTATCTCTGCAATATCGTTGCGGTTGAGCTTGTACTTGCTTGTCAGCACCCATTCCAGTTCCATCAGAACGCCGCAAGCAACGAACCCCGGATGCTCCGGAGTAAATGATTCGATCAGAGCGGCAGCCCGCTCGGTCTGAACCGGATCGTCCTTGACTAAATATCGCAGCAGAACATTCGTATCAAGTCCGATCACCGGCTCTCGCTCTCCGCTCACGGACAATCCTGTTTATCTCGCGGATTGAAAGCGGCTTGCCGCGTTTCGGCACAATACCCTTTAACGACTTGATAGAGACATTCAGAGGGACCAGCTCGTAATACCCTGTCTGCTCGTTTCTTACGAACTCAACTTTGTCGCCCACATCAATCCTTAGCTCAGTCCGCACTTCGATCGGAATCGTAATCTGTCCCTTGGATGTCATCGTCGCCGTAGGCATGAGTCACCTCTCCTTACATATTACAATTTTCCTTACTTCAAGGGGAGGACATTACAAAGTAGCACTTCATCCGAAGCGATACACTGAAGCCAGAACTCCATTTCCCGGACTCCCCATTGCAGCATTTACTCGACAAACTCAATCCCCAGCAGCGCGCCGCCGTCGAGGCCGTCGACGGCCCCCTGCTCATCCTCGCCGGAGCCGGTTCCGGCAAGACGCGCGTCATCACGCAGCGCATCGCGTATCTCATTCAGCAGCGCGGCGTCGCGCCCGACTCCATCCTCGCCGTCACCTTCACCAACAAGGCCTCCGCGGAGATGGCCGAGCGCGTCGAAAAGCTCATCGGCCACAGCACCCTCGCCAAGCCCGCCGTCTCCACCTTCCACTCCTTCTGCGTGCGCATGCTGCGCCGCGACATCGAGGCCCTGCGCATCAACGGCGAGGGCCTTACCCGCACCTTTGCCATCTACGACGAGACGGACCAGCAGGCCGTCGTCAAGGCCGCCATGCGCCGCATGGGACTCGACGACAAGCAGCTCACCCCGCGCACCGTGCTCTCCAAAATCTCCTGGGCCAAAAATCACATGATCGATCCCCAGGAGTACTACCTCAACTCCTCCGATCCCCACAGCGAGCGCATCGCCCACATCTACGAGGCTTATCGCAAGGAGCTGCGCAAGGCCAACGCCCTCGACTTCGACGACCTTCTGCTCGAGGCCGTCCGCCTCCTCAAGTCCTCCGCCGAGGTCCGCGAGCGCTACAACCGCCGCTATCGCTATCTCCTTATCGACGAGTACCAGGACACCAACCGCCCGCAGTACGAGATCATGAAGCTCCTCGCCGGCCCGGAGAAAAACGTCTGCGTCGTCGGCGACGAGGACCAGAGCATCTACTCCTGGCGCGGCGCCGACATCCGCAACATCCTCGAGTTTGAGAAGGACTTTCCCGACGTAAAAACCATCCGGCTTGAGCAGAATTACCGCTCCACGCAGATCATTCTTGAAGCCGCCTCCGCCGTCGTCTCCCTCAACACGCAGCGCAAGGGCAAGTCCCTCTGGACTTCGCGCGAGGGCGGCTCGCTCATCGGCTACTACGAGGCCCCTGACGGCGAAAACGAAGCCCTCTTTATCGCCGACTCCATTCAGAAATACCTCCGTACCGCCGAAAGCGAAGGAGAAACGCCGCACGCCGCCGTCCTCTACCGCACCAACTCGCAGTCGCGCCTTGTTGAAGAAGCCCTCCGCCGCTACGGCATCAAATACACCATGGTCGGCGGCTTCTCCTTCTACGACCGCGCCGAAATCAAGGACCTGCTCGGCTACCTCAAGGTCGTCAAGAACCCGCACGACTCCATCGCGCTGCAGCGTGTTATCAACACGCCCACGCGCGGCATCGGCAAAACCACCGTCGAAACCCTGGAGCGCCTCGCCCTTGAAACCGGCTCCAGCACCTGGACCGCCCTCGGCCGCGCCCTCCGCGAAAAACTGCTCCCCTCGCGCGCCCTCATCGCCCTCGATACCTTCAGCCGCATCATCGACGACGCCCGCGCCCTGCTCCCCCCCGGCTTTGCCGACAAGCTCTCCACCGACGTCGCGGCAGAACCCACCGACGCCGAGACCGACACCAGCTTCGACGTGGCCGCCACCGCCGAAAGCGCACCCGACGACACCAGCTTCGCTTTCGGCGATGCCGCGCAGCACACGCTCCAGCTCGTCCACAATGAATCCGAGAGCAACCAGCCCATCGACGCCACCGCCTTCAATCCCTTCGCCAACGAGCCCGCAGTCCCCCACGCCGCGCCGCAAAAGCCCGAGCCGGAAAAAGCATTCCGCAAACCCGGCGAGGCCGCCACGCTGCCCGAGCTCATCAAGTTCCTCATCGACCGCACCGGATACATCCGTTCCCTCGAAGAGGAAGGCACGCCCGAGGCATTCTCCCGCATCGAGAACCTCAAGGAACTCGCCAACGCCGCGCAGGACGCCGAAGAACGCGGCGAAACCCTCTCCGAATTCCTCGACCACGCCGCCCTGGTCAGCGACACCGACCAGTACGACGCCGACTCCCGCGTCACCCTCATGACCCTCCACGCCGCCAAGGGCCTTGAATTCCCCTACGTCGTCCTCGCCGGACTCGAAGAGGGCCTCTTCCCGCACTCGCGCTCCCTCAACGACCCCAACCAGATGGAAGAGGAGCGCCGCCTCTGCTACGTCGGACTCACGCGCGCCATGAATGCTCTCGTCGTCACGCGTGCCCGCTATCGCCGCCGCTACGGCAACGACTCACCCGAGGCCAGCCTACCCTCACGCTTCCTCGAAGAAATCCCCGCCCACCTGCTCGAACCCGCCGCTGGCTCCGTATCCGCCTCCACCAGCCGCGCGTACTACGGCTCCGGCTACTCTGAAGACCGCTCCGCCCGCCACTACAGCTATGAGGACGAGGACCAGAGCGCCTCATGGCAGGCGCCGCCGCGCACCACGCGTCCCGCAGCGTCCGCCAATTCACCCGCCAGTTCCCCCGCTAACTCTGTGGACAACATCGCCCGCTTCTTCTCCTCGCGCGGCGCCGCAGTGCCAAAATCGCGCCCCGCGCTCGACGCTCCTGCTCCCTCCGGCTCCACCAGCATCCGCAGCGGCCAGCGCGTCCGCCATCCGAAATATGGCGAAGGCATCGTCTTCCGCCGCGAAGGAGATGGGGAGGATGCGAAGATTACGGTACAATTTTCAAAGTTCGGCGTGAAAAAACTGGTTGAGAAATTCGCCCAGCTCGAGCGGCTCTAACCCGCACGTGCGCTCCACGACAGATTCAGATATAGATATGGATAGATAAGGATACGAATGGCAAACACAAAGTCGATTGAAGACAAGGTAGAACGCAAAAAAGTAAAACGCACTGCGCGCAAAAAGGCCGCACCCAAGGCACCCCGCACTACTCCCCGTGGCTCCAACAAGCAGCAGGTCAAAAAGCTCAGCCGCGGCCAGAGCAAGCGCTAACTCCCACTGAACGAAGCCCACCCGGCTGGTTTTCACTCGCAGGGTGGGCCTCATTCCGGGTAAACTCCCCTCATCGCATCTTTCAAGAGGAGCCGGACTCTGCCACGCCAGGCCTTTTGCTGTAAATCCATCGACAAGCTCATCGCCGAGTCGGAAGAACCCGAGCACCGGCTCCGCAAAACACTCGGGCCGGTCTCGCTCACCGCGCTCGGCATCGGAGCCGTCATCGGCTCCGGCATTTTTACCGTCATCGGCACGGCCATCGCCGGAGAAAAGTTCGACACCTCCTCCATCTTCAACACCCCGGTCCTCGACTATCTCCTCCGCCACACCGCCATGCTCGGCCGCCCCGGCGCAGGCCCGGCGCTCGCGGTTTCACTCGTGCTCGTCGCCATTGTCTGCGCATTTACCGGCCTTTGCTACGCCGAGCTGGCCTCCATGATCCCCATCGCCGGCTCCGCCTACACCTACACCTACGCCACCATGGGCGAGCTCATCGCCTGGATCATCGGCTGGGACCTCATCCTCGAATACGCCGTCTCCAATATGGCCGTCTCCGTGGGCTTTGCCGAACATACCGTCGACTTCATGGACTGGTTCGGCATCCATCCAGCGCTCAAGTGGATTTCGCCCGCCTACCTGCCCTCAGGCATGCAGGACTTTCAGGGACATGTTCTCTACCAGCCCGGCTGGCACTTCGGCTTCAACATTCCCGCTTTCCTCATCGTCATGCTGCTCACCGTCGTCCTGGTGCGCGGCATCCGCGAGTCAGCCGAGACGAACAGCGTAATGGTCGTCCTCAAGATTGCCGCCATTCTGTTGTTCATCGCCATCGGCTCAGAGTACATCCATCCCGCCAACTGGCACCCGTTCTTCCCCAATGGATGGTCCGGCGTTCTCACCGGCGGCTCCATCATCTTCTTCACCTACATCGGCTTCGATTCCGTCTCCACCGCCGCCGAGGAATGTAAGAACCCGCAGCGCGACGTCCCCATCGGCATCATCGCCACACTCATCATCTGCACCATCCTCTACATCGGCGTCGCCGTCGTCCTCACCGGCATCGTCAAGTGGAGCAAGCTCGTCGACGATGCCGCGCCCGTCGTCAACACGCTCAAGCACATCTACGACGCACGCCCCAATGCCACACTCCACTGGACGCACCTCGCCGTCCTCATTGGAGCCATGCTGGGCATGATCTCTTCCATCCTGGTCTTCCAGATCGGCCAGGCCCGCGTCTGGTTCGCCATGTCGCGCGACCGCCTGCTGCCTACAGCATTCTCCAAGGTCCACCCACGCTTCCGCACTCCCATAGTCTCCACCTGGGTTGCAGGATTCGTAGTCGGAATCCCGGCCGGCGTGCTCGACATTGGTACGCTCGCCGACCTCTCCAACATCGGCACGCTCTTCGCCTTCGTCCTCGTTTCGGCCGGCGTACTTATCCTGCGCTACAAAGACCCCGGCCGCCGCCGCGGATTCCGCTGCCCCGGTGGTCCCGTCCTGCCTACGCTTAGCATCCTCTTCTGCGGACTGCTCATGGCCGGGCTGCCCATCCTCACCTGGGTACGCTTCTTTGTCTGGCTCGCCATCGGACTGGTTATCTACATCACCTACAGCCGCAAGCGCACCGAGTTCTACAAAGGCCCCCGCAAATAACGCGGCGCACTATGAACATCGAATCGCTCCGTAAATTTCTTCTCGCGCTCCCGCACGTCGAGGAAACCATGCAGTGGGGCGACAACCTCGTCTTCTGGGTCGCAGACAAATCCATCGGCGGCAAAATGTTCGCCCTCGCCAACCTCAGCCAGGAGGGCCGCGGCGTCTTCTCCTTCGCCACTGGACCCGAACGCTACCATGAACTGCTTGAGACAGACGGCGTTTTCCCCGCGCCCTATCTCGCCCGCGCCTTCTGGGTCGCGCTCGAAAGCTACTCCGTGCTCCCGTCTTCAGAACTCCAGCAGCACCTCCGCCACGCGCATCAGCTCACATTCAACAAGCTTCCCAAACGCACCCGCGACGTCCTCGCCATGCCCGCCTCCGAGCGCAAAAAGCTCATCGCCGCGCGCAGAAAATCCCTCGCAGCCCGCAAAAAAAAAACGATGATCCCAGAGTAATTGACTTAGCTAATATACTTAGCTAACCTAGGACAATGCAGGTCAACATCCACTACGCAAAAACCCATCTCTCCAAACTCATCGAGCAGGCTGAGAACGGAGAGGAGGTCGTCCTGGCTCGCAACGGCAAGCCCGCCGTGCGGCTGGTGCCCGCGCCTGAAAATAAGTCTGGCTCGCTCCTGGGCGCGCTTAAAGGCAAAATCTGGATCACTGACGACTTCAACTCTCCTGAAACCAACAAGGAAATTGAAGACTTGTTTCTTAACAGTCCGCTCTTTCCTGAGAAGCCCGCAAAGCGGCGCAAAAAATCAGCATGAACGTGCTGATAGATTCGCATGCCCTTATATGGGGCACCGTTGAGCCGGATCGATTGTCAAAAACCGCAGAACGCCTGATGGCTGATGGTGCCCATAACCGCGTCGTCAGCATGGCGTCGCTGTGGGAAATCACCATCAAGATGGCGAACGGAAAGCTCGTTTCGCTCGGCGCGTCGATTCAGCATGTCATGGAAGCCCTGCGCAGCAACGGCGTCCAAATTCTTCCGGTGCGCGCATCGCATCTCATCCGCCTTGAGTCCCTCCCGCATCACCACCGCGACCCTTTCGACCGCCTGCTGATCGCGCAGGCCATCGAAGAGGACCTCGCAATCCTCACAGATGACGCGCACTTCCGCCGCTACCCCGTTAAAACCATCTGGTAGCGCCCTGTCTCCCGTTTACTGCTTCGTGTCCAGCGGATGCTTCGACGCCGCGTAGAACTCAGTCTGCAACTTCAGGCCTTCCTGGTCTGCCTTGACCGCGCGAATCACGTTCACGATACCGTCGACCCAATGCGACATCAGCCAATCACCCATGGCCTTGCTCGCCAGCGCGCCTTGGCCGGCATAATGGTTCGGGAACCGCGCATACCACCAGATGCCCGTATAAAGCCCCTTTGGCAAGGGGTCCCGTTTCAGGTCCGCGCCTGACTCCGCAGTTGCGCGATCCATATGCACCAGGTTCGGAGCCGAGATCAGCATCATCGACGTCTCGGTCTGGCCCGCGTGCTCATCCACTTTATCCGTGATCGCCGGCCCGCCGTGCATCGGATGCGACCACCAGTACACGTACACAATGTAGTTGTGCGGCTTGTCCAGTTGCGTCTGCGCAAAATACGGTAGAAAGCTCAGATTCCCGCCGTGGCCGTTCACAATAATGATCTTCTTGCAGCCATTGCGCCCCATCTCATCCGTCGTCGCCTGCAGCAGCGCCAGTTGCAGCTTCCGCGGATACGCCAGCGTGCCAGGCTGATGCCGCGCCTCGGCGATCTGCCCAAAGTAGTACGGCGGAAACACCACCGCGTACTCCTTCTGCACCGCGTGCTCCACCGCGTAGCGCACGTCAATCAGGTCCGTGCCAATCGGCAGATGTGCCCCGTGCTTCTCCATGATCCCAAACGGCAGCACGCACACGCCCTGCGCCTGGTGTATGGCATGAATAAAGTCCGGCCCGGTCAGATCTTCCCAGTTGGGAGAAAGCTTCGACGCCTGCTGACTCCACACCGGAGCAGCGCATAGTAACGTGAGCAATACGATGAATCGACGCATACAAACCTCCGAAATTCCAGCAAATCTAGCGTCCCAACCATACTATTCAAACGTTTAATTAGCAATCTTGAGCTATGCGAGACCGATTGCTGGGCACGGCTCTCACCCTTGCGGCCAGAGCAGCTTCAGCGTCTTCTTCGCCATCCTGAAGGTCGCCGGCCCCACTCCAACCACTTCTCCGTCCGCCTCCACCAGCATCGGAGCCGCATATCTGTGTCCCGCCACCGGACGGCACATAATCTGGGCCACATCCTCATAATATGGATACGGCAACCCGCCCCCCGCCCGATTTGTATCTGTATTTTTACCTGTAAACAGCGCGTGGAATATCGCGTGCGCCAGCCCCACCCGCCCCGTCTGCGGCACTGCCGCCATTCGTAACCAAGGTGAGCACAAATCGCCGCCCGCCTTCCAGCGGTTGATCTCCGCCACCCGCACGCCCAGCAGTTCAGACGCCCGCAAGCTCGTCGTTGTACCGTCCATGCGCGTAATCTCCACGTCAAACGGCTCCACGGCACGCCTTGCCAGCAGCTTCAGTCCGTCGGCGAAATACGCCGCCCGTCCCCACACACGTTTGCCCGTTTCGTTCGGAGCCAGGGCCATCAGCGCGGCGTGCATCCCCAGCCCGGCGGCAATCGTAAAATACCAGCGCCGCTCCTCGCCCCCTGCCGCAGCGCGCAGCGCCCTGCACCGCACCTCGCCCAGCGGAACCACCACCGACCGGCTGTTCCCGTCCCTCTGTGCCCGCAGCGCCGCCACCGGGTCGCGCGGCAGACGCAGATTCTGCGCCACCACATTCCCCGTCCCAAACGGAATCACGCCCAGCGCCGTCTCCGACCCCGCCACACCCTGCAATATCTGGAACAGCGTCCCATCGCCGCCGCATACAAAGATCGTGTCAAACCCGCTCGCCACCGCCTCGCGCGCCTGGTCGCCGGCTGAATACGCCGAGAGCGTCTCCTGCATCTCCACCGTGCAGCCGTCTGCGCGCAGCAGCGCCGCGCACTCGCCCACCAGAGCGCGCCTGCCGCCGCGACCCACCAGAAAAGGATTAAGAAAAAAAAGTACGCGGCGCATATCCATGCATCAGACTACCCGACCCCGCCGCATCTACGAATGAAAACAGCCGCCGCGGATATAACTCCGCAACGGCCCTCCTCTTCATCCCACAAAATTCATCCCACAAAAACCGCACCCGCGCTTGCACCGCCGCACCAAAAAAATCCCGTTCTCCACCACTTCCACAGCCCTCCACACACTTTGCACCGATTCTGCGTCTTGCCCCTCCATTCGCCTTGGGCGTACCGTCAGTCTCAGGGCTTTTCCCATAGTGGTCCGCCACCCCTCTCTGCTCCGGCTACTCTTACCCCACGCCGTCAGAGGCTTTCCGGGCTTCTCCACAGGCAAATGCCTTAAATTGCGGCACCCGGTGACCTATTAGCATCGAAAATACAAGATATTGTGGTTATCTCTTGACACGGTCTATTAACAGCGGTACTTTGCCAACTGCGGCACTTATAAAGTACTGCGCCGCAGGCCAGGGAATTTGGCAGTTTCAACGCTTCAGACGGCTTAGACCCCGTTCAGCGCAGCTTCCCCCATCCGGCCTTTGTGCTTTGTTTAATTTGGCCGGATTGGCCGATCGTGTCGCCTTCAACGACTCTTAACCTGCCCCACGTAGGGCGCCCCAACTTATAGCCCCTTTTGGAGGATCACTCATGGCCGAGGCCACCGGAAAAACCATTGCAACCGCCTCCACCTCCGACGCCACACCTGCCGCGTCCGGTGCCCTGCATTTTGACCGTTTCTTTTCTAAACCCGATGCTTCGCCCTACGACGAAGTCCAGTGGGAGCGCCGTACCGCCCTCATCACGGATGCCTCCGGCAAAGCCATCTTCGAGCAGAAGGACGTTGAGGTTCCCGTCGACTGGTCCATGACCGCGACCAACATCGTCGCCAGCAAATACCTCCACGGGCAGCTCGACACGCCCGCGCGCGAGACCGGCGTCCGCCAGCTCATCTCCCGCGTTGCGGAAACCGTCCGCGACTGGGGCCTCGCCGGTGAATACTTCTCCACGCCCGAAGACGCCGCCGTCTTCCACGACGAGCTCGTGCACTTGCTCGTCACCCAGAAGGCCGCCTTCAACTCGCCCGTCTGGTTCAACGTCGGCTGCGACCGCCTCGAGCCCAACTCTGACGCCCGGAACTGGCACTGGAACCCCCATACCTGCGCCATCGAGTTCTCCGTTACCGGCTACCGCAATCCGCAGTGCTCCGCCTGCTTCATCAATGCCGTTGACGACTCGCTCGACTCCATCCTCACCCTCGCCAAAACCGAGGGCATGCTCTTCAAGTGGGGCTCCGGCACCGGAACCAACCTCTCCAGCCTGCGCGGCTCCATGGAGCAGCTCTCCGGCGGCGGAACCGCCTCCGGCCCCTTGAGCTTTATGCGCGGCTTTGACGCCTTCGCCGGCGTCATCAAGTCCGGCGGAAAAACCCGCCGCGCCGCCAAAATGGTCATCCTCAACGTCGACCATCCCGACATCATCGACTTCGTCGAGTGCAAAATGAAGGAAGAGGCCAAGGCCTGGGCCCTCATGCGCGAGGGCTACGACGGCTCCTCCGGCCCCGACTCTGAAGCCTACTCCAGCATCTTCTTCCAGAACGCCAACAACTCCGTCCGCGTCGGCGACACCTTCATGCACGCCGTCGAGCGCGACGCTGAGTTCACCACCTACACCGTCAAGGACCACAAGCCGGTCAAGACCTACCGCGCCCGCGACCTTATGCACAAAATCGCTGAGGCCACCTGGCAGTGCGGCGATCCCGGCATGCAGTACGACTCCATCATCAACCGCTGGCACACCTCCAAGAACACCGGACGCATCAACGCGTCCAACCCCTGCTCGGAGTACATGTTCCTCGACAACTCCGCCTGCAACCTGGCCAGCTTCAACCTGCTCAAGTTCCTCACCCCCGCCGGAACCTTCGACATCAAGGCATATCGCAAGGCCATCGACGTCCTGATCACCGCCATGGATATCCTCGTCGATAACTCCGGCTACCCCACAGAGGCCATCGCGCGCAACTCGCATGACTACCGCCCGCTGGGCCTCGGCTATGCCAACCTCGGCGCCCTGCTCATGGCCTTCGGCCTGCCCTACGACTCCGACGCCGGACGCGACTTCGCCGCCACCCTCACCGCCATCATGTGCGGCGAGGCCTACCTCCAGTCTTCGCGCATCGCCGAAAAGTGCCCCGCGCTCGCCTCCGCTACACCGCTCACCGCTACCTCCGAGGTCAAAAAGGAAGGCGGAGCCTGCCCCGGCTACTACGTCAATCGCGAGCCGTTTCTTGACGTCATCCGCATGCACCGCGCCGAGGTCAACAACATCGGCAAGTCCGTCACCTCCGGCGACAAGACCTTCGCCGTCCCGCAATTTGACGAGCTGCTCAGCGCCAGTCGCGAGTGCTGGGACCAGGCCCTGGCCCACGGCGAAAAACACGGCTATCGCAACTCGCAGGTCACCGTCCTCGCGCCAACCGGCACCATCGGCTTCATGATGGACTGCGACACCACCGGCATCGAGCCGGACCTCGCCCTCGTCAAATACAAGAAGCTCGTCGGCGGCGGCATGATCAAGATCGTCAACAACACCGTGCCCACCGCGCTCTTCAAGTTCGGCTACAACAACGCACAGGTGGACTCCATCGTCAGCTACATCGACTCCACCGGCACCATCGAAGGCGCGCCCGGCATCAAGCCCGAGCACCTCGCCGTCTTTGACTGCTCCTTCAAGCCCTCCAAGGGCACACGCTCCATTCACTACATGGGCCACATCAAGATGATGGCCGCCGCGCAGCCCTTCATCTCCGGCGCCATCTCCAAGACCGTCAACCTGCCCCACGACTGCTCCATTGACGACATCGCCGAGGCCTACCTTGAGTCATGGCGTAAGGGCCTCAAGGCCGTAGCCATCTACCGCGACGGCTCCAAGGGCGCGCAACCCCTCAACGTCTCCGACGGCAACAAGGCCAAGGCCATCAAGATGTCCACCCTGGACGACGCGCTCTCCACCGCCGCCGACCGCATCCTCTCCGCGCTCTCCATCGGAATCACTCCCTCCGAGTCCGACCTCAAGTGCCTGGAAGGCCGGCCCGCTGAAAAGGTGCTGGTCACCTCCATGGCCGTCACCGGAGCCGCCGTCGCCCTCGCCACCGCGAGCGCCGAAGGCGCCTCCCGCGCTCCCATGGCTCCTGCCGCGCCCGAGGCTCCCGTCTCCTCCGCGCCGCTCAATCAGCACGCCGACGCGCCGCCGCGCGCCGTCCGCCACCGCCTGCCCGAGGAGCGCCCCTCACTCACCCACAAATTCTCCATTGCCGGACACGAGGGTTACATCACCGTCGGCCTCTACCCCAACGGACAGCCCGGCGAAATCTTTATCCGCATGGCCAAGGAAGGCTCCACCGTCGCCGGCCTTATGGACAGCTTCGCCACCGCCATCTCGCTCGCCCTGCAGCACGGCGTCCCGCTCCGCGTCCTGTGCGACAAGTTCGCGCACAGCCGCTTCGAGCCCTCCGGCTGGACCGGCAACGAGCACATCGGCTACGCCAAGTCCATCATGGATTACATCTTCCGCTGGCTCCAGCTCCGCTTCCTCTCCGGCCAGCAGCTTTCCCTCTTTGCCGGTTTCGCCGGAACCGGCGTGGCAGCAGCAACCGCGCCGCCACCGTCCGCGCTTCTGTCTTCAACGGCGCCCCACCCAGCGGCCTCCTCCACGACCTCAGTCGCTGCAACCCAGGCTCCCGAGCCGCTCGTCGAGAGCACGCTTGAAAGCGAACCATCCTTCGACATTGAAGCCTCCGCCACGGAAGCCGCGCCCTCTAGCGCGCCCGCAACCTATCCAACGGAGGCTGAGCCCTCGCCCACCTCGGAACCGCAGGCTGCGGCGATGGCTCCCACGCGCTCCTCACGCCTGCTCGATGCGCTGCGGGGCATGGGAAGCACCCGAGCGCCCCAGGGCGGCATCGTTCCTGAGGTAAAAGCCAATGCCCAGCTCCACCCGCCCGTACCGGAGGAACCCGCAAACCTGAATCTGCCCGACCGCGGCCTCATCGGGGGCCCCGGAGACGCTCGCGGCTCCGGAGAGGTCTTCCACGCCGCCGACGCCATGAAAGAGATGTACGACATGGGCGACGCACCCAGTTGCCCCACCTGCGGAGCCATCATGGTCCGCAACGGAAGCTGCTACCGCTGCATGTCCTGCGGAAGCACCTCCGGCTGCTCTTAGCCAGAAGGGCACACGCGGCTTCCGCCGCAGAAACCAAAAGCCCGGCCTCGCGCCGGGCTTTTTTCCTCCGTACAACTGGTGCCGACCGGGTGCTCCCACATCTCGAAGATATGTGGGAGGAATCACCTCCAAATCCACCGATGTCATGAACCTCCCGCCTCGCGTGAGCGAGGCCAGGTGGAAGCACCGGCCTTTAGGCCGGTGAAAAGACCCTCAAAGAAACGGGGCTTTAGCCCCGGCCTGCGTCGCAACGCTTAGCTCGACTGCAGCTCCTGCGGCCAGACACTCCGCTGGTGGACCGTATCAATTCACCCGGCTCTCGGCCGTCGGAATGTAGATCGACCCCAACCTCCCGCTCGGAACATCCTTCACCAGCAGCCGCACCGCCACCGGCTTCGGCCCCGGCAACACAATCGAGTCCGACAAGCGCCCTCCGTGGATCAGCATGTTGTACGCCTTCGGGCTCAGGTTTGTCTCAATCGGATACCCCACCAGCTTCTGCGACCAACCATGCTTGTCGAAGGTGCACACGCCCACTTCCACATTCAGTTGCTGCGCGCCATTCGGCATCGGAGAAAACGTCAGCTTCGAGGGGTCGATCGCCAGTCCGAACTCCAGCCGCCCCGCATGATCTTCCGCCACTTTCCGCGCCGTAAACGCAATCCCCGTCGCGTTCAGCAGGTCCCCGCAGTCGTTCGCCATCGCAACCGCCCTCAACGTCCGGTCCCTGCTTCCCTCCGGAGTTGCATAATATCCCCGCATGTAACTCAGGTGCGCGCCATGCGCCCTGACCTTCAAAAATACCCTCCGATATTCCCCATTCCAGTCGGACGAATCGGGATAGTAGGAAATCTCGTAGAAGTCGCTGCTGTCCTCCACCGCGTTGCGAACGCATCTCGCCAGGTCGTTGCTGCCAATGCACACCTTCCCGCCGGTGTCCTTCGCAATCGAACGCATCGTGTCCTGTTCATTGTTTTGCATCTCGATCTGGCGCGACGCTGCGGCCGCGACCCGCCGTCCATCCACAGCCGTCGCGGAATCCGCATAGGGGCCATTCGGACCAACCGGTCTCGCTTCCGCCGAGTACACCTGCAAGTTCCGCACGCCGCCGATGTCCACTGGATACACGGCAATCTTGGCGTCGCTCAAGGCGTTGTCCAGAATCTGCATCTGACTTTGAACATCCAGGTGGGAAATATTAGTCTGCACCAAAGGGTTGCTATCGGTGATTTGCGGCAACGCATTCAGCGTCAGCGGAAACGACGTTGACAGCCACAGAACGTTCTTCCGCCCGGGATAGCCCGCCAGACTCCGCGCAATCGACAGAAACGCCGTGTAGGTCCTGTCAAATCGCTCACGGATATTCGCGGCGTAGACCATCTGATCGAACGATTGCGCCGCCGCAATCATGCCCGCAACATCGCCGCTGGCCAAAGGCGTAAGGCCATAAAACTGATTGCCCGCAGCCGATGGATCGTCAATCGGGTTCAGATGCCCCAGCCCCTGCCCCGTCGCACTCTCCGCCCTCGACAGCGCTGTCTGCAGAAGCTCCGGATCCGTGGTGAAACCCTGTAGCAACTCCAGGTGTTTACCCATCAGGAACACCGCCACCGGCACGTTCGGCGGTAGCTGCCGCAGCATGCGCAACATCTGCTGATGCACCTGCGCCTGGTACTGAATCTCCGTGTTAATCCCGTCCACCAGCAGAATCGTCGGCGGCACCGGATCCTTCTGCACCGCAACCGCGTTGGAATAAACCCCCGGCGCGATATTCGTCGGAGCCGCCGCCGGAGGCTTCATCGCCGCCGTGTGCACCTCTCGTATCGCGGCGATCCGCTGCTCCCGCTTCTCCTTGCTCTTGCTCGGCGTCTGCTCGAAAATCTCAAAATCCTTCGCCGTCAAACCCGTAATGGGATGCCCCTTGCGGTCCTTCACCACCACATCCAGGTTCACCATCCGCGAGTACTGCTTAATGGTCAGGGGGGCCGCCGTCGATTGCGACGACTGGTTCTGCGCCAAGACCGGCACACCAACACCCGCAATTACCAGGAGAACTACCAACAGCGCAGACATCTTCCACGACATCAGAGACCTCCTTTTCGGTTCGCATCACTATAGCCATCTTGGTCTACGACGGACAAGGGATCGAAAAAGACCCCCACCAAACAATCGGCCCCAAGATCATCAGCAACACACCACCGCCCCGGCCTCGCAATCTTCCGCGATCCACCGGGGCGGCCCTGTGCTTCTTCTTACTTCTTAATCAGGCCCGAAGGCGGACGGTCTTCCTTCGCCGCGCCCCACTGCTTGTTCGGCCGATTGCCCATCCGGAAGCGCATCTCCCCGCCCGCCAGAATATCGGCGTGGGTAAACCAGCTCCGCGTGAGCGGCTTGCCGTTCAGCGTTACGCTTTGTATGTACATATTCTCCGCTGCGTTGTTCTCCGTCACCACGGTAAAGCTGGTGCCGGCCTTCGTGTTCCGCAGCGTGGCCCGCTCCACCATGGGGCTGCCGATGATATACACGCCCGTGACCGCGTTCACCGGATAGAAGCCCATCGCCGCAAACGCCAACCATGTGGACGTCTGTCCGCAATCGTCGTTGCCCGGCACTCCCGCGGGAGTGTCGTTGTAGAGCGCCGCCACCTGCCGCACACGCTCCTGCGTCTTCCACGGCGCGCCCGCAAATGAGTACAGGTAAGGAATATGGTTGCTCGGCTCGTCGCCCTGCGCGTCCTGCCCCACCATGCCGCTGATGTCGGGCGGCGATTCCAGCACGTTCGATGGAGCCGCGAACATCGCATCCAGCTTGGCGATGAACGCGTCGTCTCCGCCATACAGGCCGATGAGCCCGTCGACGTCCTGCATCACGTTGAAGGTCGCCTGCCAGGCATCGGACTCGGTGAAGTCCTGCCAGTACTCCTCGTCCGGACGGAATGGCTCGCGCCACGTTCCCGCTTCCGTCTTGCCGCGCATAAAGCCGGTTTTCGGATCGAAGATGTTCCGGTAATTCTGGCCAAGCTTGTAGAACATCGCAGCATCCTCGTGCTTGCCCAGCAAATCGGCCATCGCGCCCACGCACCAGTAGTCATAGGCGAAATCGAGCGTGCGCGACACCGACTGGTTCCGTCCTTCGGAGGCCACATAGCCCAGCTTGCGGAACTGCTGCTGCAGCTCGAAGTTTCCGTTTATCTTCGCCCCCACCAGCGCCGTGTCGCGCATGGCGGCGTATGCTGCTTCCACATCAAAGTCGCGGAAGCCGCGAGCGTAGGCGCCCACAATCATGCCCACAACGTGAAAGCCGGTCATGGTCCAGGTTTCGTTGCCCCACAGCGGCCACACCGGCAGGGAGTGCTGACCGAGCTGGCGATAATCCGCCAGCAGCGTTTCCACAATGTCGCGGACGCGGGCCGGCTGCATCAGCATGATGAAAGGAAATTCACCGCGATAAATATCCCAGATGGAAATCGTGGTGTATCTGGTGAAGCCCGGGTTCGGGTAGTTCTTGTGGTCCTGCCCGCGATAGGTGCCGTCCACATCGTTGAACGTAGCCGGCGCAACCAGCCCGTGGTAGACCGCGGAATTGAAGGTCTGCTCCATCGCCGGCGTTGCGCACTCTGCCGCCAGCACGTCCAGCGCCTTGTCCCACTCCCGGCGGGTCTGTGCGCGCACCGTGTCGAAGTTCCAGTGCGGAATCTCCGTGGACAGGTTCTTGCTCGCCCCGTCAATCGTGGTGCCGGAAATGCCCACCCGCGCCACCAGCGGCTCCGCGTTTGCAGACTGCGTAAAGATGGCCTGGATATCCTTGCCGCTCACCTTGTCCCCTACAGCCAGGGTTTGCACCTTGCCGTCCACCTTGGCTTCCAGGGATGCAAAGGGACGGGAGAACTCGATCACGAAAAATACCTGCTTATCGGCTGCCCAGCCATGGGTGGAGCGCACTCCGCTCACGCGCGTCGGGCTTTCCACATGCAGCTCGGCGGCATACACCTTGCAGCCGATGCCATGCACCAGGTCCAGCATGAGCCCCTGCTTGCCGCCCTGCGGATAGTGATAGCGATGCATTCCGCAGCGTGTGGTCGAGGTCAGCTCGGCCGTCACGTCGGGCGTCTTCAGATGCACGCGATAGTAGCCCGGCTGCGCCTCTTCTCCCTCGTGAGAGAAAAAGGACCAGTACCCTTCCTCTTCCGGATTGAGCACCCAACCCGAGTGCGTCCCCAGGGCTTCAATCTGCGTTTCGGCCTGCAGCCCGGGAACACCGGAATTCCAGCGCCAGTTGCGGCCCTCGACCAAAGGCATCATGAGCACATCGCCAAGGTCGCTCGCGCCGGTGCCCTGCAGATGGGTATGGCTGAAGCCGATGACCACGTTGTCTCCATAGTGATAGCCGGAGCAGTGGTCCCAGCCGGTCACGTTCCACTTGCCATTCCACTTCGGCTCGGGCATGCCGCTGGTGTCCGGGCTCAGTTGCACCATGCCGAAGGGCGCTACCGCCCCGGGAAACATATGGCCGTGCCATCCGGTGCCGATCATCGGCCACGCCGCGGACTTGCCGGAGAGCCGCGCGCGGGCGGACCGCGTCGAGGCGCTGGTTGCTGCAACACCATAAGCAGGAAGGGCCGACGCAACTGCTGTCGCGGCACACGCCTTCAAAAATTCGCGTCGTTTCACCATCAAAGAATCAAAGTCCATGCATAACTCCTGTTAGAAATCATAGCCCCTGGATTTTAAATTCTCACTACCCCCACCTTCCACGACGCGATACAATCCCCCACAGCACAGCGGAACCATGGGAAATACCCTCATCCAATACATCCCGAAGGAAGGCGCGCAGATCGTTCTTGTGCTCTTCCTCTCCTTTCTGGTCGGCCTGCAGCGCGAGGAGCAGAAGGCCGCTCCCGAGCCCTACCGCTTCGGCGGCGTGCGCAGCTTCCCTCTGCTCGGCCTGCTCGGCTATTCGCTCTGCCTTGTCTCCAATGGCAACCTTCTGCTGCCCGGCATCGGCCTCGCCGTCGTCGGAACCTTCCTCTGGCAGTCCTACCGCTACAAACTCGAAGGCGCGGCCCCCGCCGGCATGACCACCGAGATCTCCGCTCTGCTCATCTATGTCGTCGGAGCGCTCGTCTGGCGCGAGCAGTACTGGGTCGCCACCACCATCACCGTGCTCAGCGTCGCCTTGCTCGAACTCAAGACCGCGCTTGAGGGCCTCGCCCGCCGTGTTCCCGGCATTGAAATCCTCACCGGCGCCAAGTTTCTGCTGCTCACCGCCGTCATTCTTCCCATCGTGCCCGACAAAAGCTTCGGCGCCATGGCCTTCAACCCCTTCAAAACCTGGCTCGTCGTAGTTGCCGTCAGCGCCATCTCCTATGGCAGCTACCTGCTGCAGCTCTGGGCCAAAGGACGCGGCGGCGTTCTTCTTGCTGCCCTGCTTGGCGGAGCCTACTCCTCAACCCTCGCCACCGTCGTCCTCGCGCGCCGCGGACGCGAGCAGAACCGCCCCCGTCTCTACTCCGGCTCCATGCTCATGGCCTCCGGAGTCATGTACCTCCGCCTGCTCGCTCTGCTCGCCATCTTCAACCTCGCGCTGCTGCACCGCATCGGACTCGCGTTCCTGCTGCTCGCCGCTGCCGCCATCCTTGGCGGACTGCTCTGGACGCGCCTGCCCGACCGCAACGGTGCAAACTCCCAGCCCGCCATCGAGCCCAAAAACCCGCTCGAACTGAGCGCCGCCTTCCTCTTCGCCGCGCTCTTCGTGGCCATGCTCTTCATCACCCACTACGCCCTGCTCTATCTGGGCAAGTCCGGACTCTTCGCGCTCGCCGGAGTCATGGGCGTCACCGACGTGGACCCCTTCATCCTCAGCCTCGCCGCATCCTCCGCCGCCGCCACGCCCGTCGCCGTCGCCGGAGGCGCCATCGTCATCGCCGCCGCCAGCAACAACCTCATCAAGGGCATCTACGCCTTCGCCATCGGCGACCGCCGCACCGGCCTGCAGGGACTCGCCCTGCTCACCGCCCTGGCGCTCATCGGACTCCTGCCGCTGTTTCTGCGCTAAGTCCGCCCCCGCCATCAGCCGCCATGGAATCGCTTTGCAGATGCCATGGCGGCTGGTTTAGTATGTGCTCCGAACTAAATCGCTTTTCTCAAACGAGGTGAGGATGGCTTCGACTCCTAAGCTCTCGCATCCGCCCTGCATCCTGCTGTCTGCTTCCCTCTTCACCGTACTTGTCATGGCCGCTCCCTTGGCGCATGCGCAGCATGCCGCCGCCGCCGCGCAAAAAGCGTATCCTCCGCCGGTTACATTCACGGCGCAGCAGGACCACCAGAACATGATGCACCAGCTCGGCATTCAGGCCCTGCGTCCCGGCCCCAGCGGAGACCCCACCGCGCCCAACCACGCCAACTACGATGAAGCCAAGGCCAATCCCTACCCCAACCTGCCCGACGCGCTCACGCTCAACAACGGAAAGAAGATCGCCTCCGCCCGCATGTGGTGGACCGAGCGCCGTCCGCAGATCGTCCACGGCTTCGAGCAATACGTCTACGGATTCATCCCGAAGAACGTCCCCAAAGTGACCTGGTCCGTCATCGCCAGCGAGAAGGAACATGTCGGCTTCCATCCCGTCATCGCGACGGAGCTGCGCGGTCACGTGGACAACTCGTCCTACCCCCTTATCAAGGTCAACCTTCGCATGACGCTCGTCACGCCCGCCGACGTCAAAGGCCCCGTGCCGGTGCTCATCATGTTCGGCCCCAGCGGATTCCCCAACCCTGTCCAGCCCTCACCCGACGAGCTCGCCCGCATCAACACCACCATGAAGGCCCTGCTCGCCAGGCAGGACCCCGCCCTGAAAAACGTAATCGCCAAATATCCCGCCTGGCAGCCCATCAAGCGTGTTCCATTCACCTTCCCGCGTCTGAACGCGGACGGCGGCCTGCCCAACACCTGGCAGCTTATCGCCGCCGGCTGGGGATACGCCATGCTCGATCCGCAAAGCGCGCAGCCTGACAACGGCGCCGGCATCACCCGCGGCATCATCGGCCTCGTGAACAAAGGCCAGCCCCGCAAACCGAATCAATGGGGCGCGCTCCGCGCCTGGGCATGGGCCGCCAGCCGCGCACTCGACTACCTGCAGGCCAATCCCGCCGTTGACGCCAAACACGTCGGCATCGAAGGCGTCTCGCGCTACGGCAAGGCGGCTCTCGTCACCATGGCCTTCGATCAGCGCTTCGCCATGGTGCTCGTCGGCTCCTCCGGCAAGGGCGGAGCCACCCTGTCCCGCCGCAACTTCGGCGAGTCCGTCTACAGCCTCACCGGCGGCGAGTATTACTGGATGGCAGGCAACTACATGAAGTACGGTGCCTCCAATGCCACCTTCGGCAGCATGAACCCCGGAGACATCCCCGTCGACTCCAACGAACTCATCGCCCTCTGCGCGCCCCGCCTCACCTTTATCAGTTACGGCATCCCGGCAAAGGGCGACGCAAAATGGCTCGACCAGCGCGGCAGTTGGATGGCCACCGTGGCCGCCAGCCCGGTATGGACGCTGCTCGGCGTGCACGGTCTCAGCACCTCCGGCTTCAACTACCACACCGCGCCCATGCCTCCCGTCAACGATGGACTGCTGGGCGGCAAACTGGCCTGGAGGCAGGACGACGGCGGGCACACCGACGCGCCGAACATGAAATATTTCATTCAGTGGGTCGACAAGTTCATCCGCTACCCATACAAGAGCTGATGGCGCGGAACTCCGCGCATCCTGCTTGTACCCGTGCTGTCTTGATGGAGGTCATGTGAAGATTCTTCTGCGTATCGCTCTGGTGTCGTGTCTCTTCTCTTTTGCCGTTCACACGGCGCAGGCCCAGACCCCGCCCACCGTTCGCATCGTAAACGGCGCGTCGCAGCTTATCGTGCACGGCCAGCCTTTTCTCGCATTCGGTGGCGAGCTCGGCAACTCTTCCTCCGGCACAGCCGCGCAGGCTGACACTATCCTGCCCCGGCTCGCCGCTGCCCCACGAATACAAGCTGCTCAGCGAGCTCAGTCCCACCATCCTCCGCGCACAACAGCAGAACGCGGTCCGCGCCCTGGTCCTGTACAAAACCAGCCCCCGGCCCTCGCAAACCATCGCGCTCGGAGACTACCTGTTTCAGGGAATGCTCTCGCGCCGTTGGTTCACACAAAGCCTTGAGGCCGAAAACGGCGCCATGATGGTGATGCAGAGGTCGCCGAATGAGTTCTACATCCTGGGCAGCGGGCTGAACGTGAACTTCCGGCGCGATCCCGACACGGACAACCGCGTCGCAGGCATTGCAAGCATCGACCGGCTATCCTACGTCCGTCAACGGCAAATGGACGCCCGTCGCGCGACTCAACGGCGACCAGAGCAACCAGGGACGCCAGCTCCTGATGGACGCGCACACCTTCCACGTCTACCGGGTCAGGCTTTACGCAATCAGCAGGTAGGCGGCTCGTCGGCTACCCGCCTCACGTGCCCAGCGCCGGATAATCCACGTACCCCTCCGGCCCATGCGTATAGAACGTCTCCGGCACTGGAACATTCAGTTCCGCCTGCCTGGCAAACCGCAGCGGCAAATCCGGATTGGCGATAAACAGCTTCCCGAACGCCACCGCGTCCGCCTCGCCGCTCTCGATCACCTGTTCCGATGTCTCTCGCGTGTAGCCCTCGTTTGTCACCACCACGCCGCCAAACGCATCCTTCAGCTTCCGCCCCAGGTACTCTGGCCCCAGCGGATCGCGCGCGCAAATGAACGCCAGCCTCCGCTTTCCCAGCTCCCGAATCACATAGCCAAACGTCCCCCACCGGTCCGAGTCGTGCATGTCATGCACAGGCGAGTGCGGCGCCAGATGCATCCCCACGCGCCCCGGCCCAAACACTGACACCGCGGCATCCGCGCACTCCAGCATCAGCCGCGCGCGATTCTCCACCGGCCCGCCATACTCGTCCGTCCGCTGGTTCGTCCCGTCCTGCAAAAACTGGTCCAGCAGGTAGCCGTTCGCGCCGTGCAGCTCCACGCCATCAAAACCCGCCGCCTGCGCATTCTGCGCCCCCCGCCGGAACTGCTCCACTACGTCCTTCACCTCTGCCGTCTCCAGCGCGCGCGGCGTCACAAACTCTGTCACCGGCCGCACATGGCTCACATGTCCCTTCGGCTTCACCGCGCTCGGAGCCACCGGCAGCTTGCCACCCAAAAACAGCGGGTGCGAAATCCGCCCCACATGCCAGATCTGCATAAAAACCCGTCCACCGGCCTCATGTACTGCCTGGACGATCGGCTTCCACGCCTCCACCTGCTGCGCGTTCCAAATCCCCGGAACCTGCGCATACCCCACGCCCATCGGGTCCACCGGCACGCCTTCGCTGATAATCAGCCCCGCGCCCGCCCGCTGCCGATAGTACTCCGCCATCAGCGGTGTCGGAATATGGTCCACCGTCCCGCGAAGCCGCGTCAGGGGAGACATAAAAATGCGGTTCGGCAATTCCAGATCCCCTACACGTATCGGGTCGAGTAACGAGGCCATACAATCCATCTCCTGTTGTAACTTGATCTCTTCATTGGATGTACAAACTTTGAATCCGATTCATCCCGCCTCCCGGACCCATCCGGAAGCCCGGCCTTGCGAGCCGGCAAAAAATATCCCCTCCCCGACCCAACAAAACTCAATGAATCCGCATCTACATTCAGCGGTGCAGTTTATACCTCTGCGCGATTTCTGTGTCTTCTGTTGTTGGGGGTGGTTACGGTGTTTTATTTCAGGAACCGGGAACAGGCTGGCAGGCAGTTAAGCCTGGAACTCGTGGGATATTCTTCTGGGAATCCGATCGTTCTTGGAATCCTACGTGGCGGCATTGCCGTTGCTTTTGAAGTCGCCCGGGCTCTGAACGCGCCCCTGGACGTCTTCGTAACCCATAAGATTGGCGTCCCCGGACATGAAGAGCTGGCGTTCGGCGCCTTGGCCGAAGGTGGCGGCCGCTTTATTGATCAGGACATTGCCAACTCCGCACGCGTTACCTTTGGCGAAACCGAGATGGTGATCCGCTCCGCTGCAGCCGAGATTGTCGAGCAAGCCAAACGGTACCGGAATGGTGAACCGCTTCCCTCACTGACGGATCGCACCGTCATCCTGGTGAGCGACGGCATTGCAAGCGGCATCGAAATCCAGGCCGCCATTGCCAGCATCCGCCAGCAAGCCCCACGGCAGTTGGTCGTTGCCACCCCCGTAATCTCGCGGCCCACTGCCAAGATACTTCGCCCTCTGGTCGACAATCTTGTAGCATCTCACTCGGCTGCGCTCCACTACACGGCCGGTCAATTCTATGAGAAGTACCCCGAGCTCGAGGATTATCAGATTATGAACCTGCTCAAAATCTCGACAAATTTCCTCCATGGTGCGGAGGCGTCCGGCGCCGCATAACGCGCGCAACACTTGCCTGCAAATGCACAAAGACCCACGCACAGGCGTGGGTCTTTTCCTTTGGCTCGCGAACTACATATTCGTCTGCAAAAACTCCTCAATCCTGTTCAACTCCGCCTCGCTCAGCCGGAAGCTCGCTGCCGGCAACACGCCGTCTACCTGGTCCGGTCTCCGCGCGCCCACAATCGCCGCTGTCACCACCGGCTTGCGCAGCGTCCACGCAATCGCCACCACGCCCGGCTCCACGCCGTGCGGCTTGCCGATCTCCCGCAGCAGCTCCACCAGCTTCAGGTTCTTCGAGAGCTGCGGCTCCTGGAAGTTCGCGCTGCGCTTCCGCCAGTCATCCGCCGGCATATTCGCGACGCGTTCTGCAGTCATCTTGCCTGTCAACAGGCCCGACAGCATCGGCGAATAATTGATCACGCCAATGTTGTTCGCCTCGCAGAACGGCAGTAACTCCGCCTCAATCGCCCGCCGCAGCATTGAGTAGGGCGGTTGCAGCGACGTAATCGGAGCAATTTTCTGCACCCGCTTTATCTGCTCCACATTGAAGTTCGATACGCCGATGTGCCGCACCTTCCCTTCCTTCTGGAACCGCGCCAGCGTCTCCCATCCCTCTTCAATCTCGCCTTCAGGATTCGGCCAGTGAATCTGGTACAGGTCAATCGTCTCCACCCCCAGCCGCCGCAGCGATCCCTCCAGCTCCTCTTCGAGTGACTTCGCCTTCAGGCTGCGGTAAATCTGCCGGTCGTTGTCCCACCGCATCGAGCACTTCGTGAAAATGTACGGCTTCTTGCCCGACGCCTTCACAGCCTTCGCCACCACCTCTTCCGAGTGGCCCAGCCCGTACACCGCCGCCGTATCAATCCAGTTGATGCCCGCGTCCAGCGCGCGCTCAATCGTCTTTACTGATTCATCATCGTCCTGCGCGCCCCACGCAAACTCCCAGTTCCCGCCGCCAATGGCCCATGCCCCATATCCAATGGGGGTTATCTTCAAATCTGAGTTGCCGAGCTGCCGCGTTGCAAAAGGTGTGTCAACTGTTGTCGTAGCCATGTCCGTTCGATGCTCCATCCTTCCTGCTTGCTTCAAATCCTTCAGGCCTGCGTCGATTACGCAGTCCCTTCTACAGAATACTGTGCCGCCAGCGCCCGGAACACCCGCACCTGCTCCTGCTCCCACGCCGCATCTTTCTCCAGCTCCCGCGCCAGCAGCCGCGCCGCTGCCGGAGCCATCCGCACCGCTGCCCGCGCATTCAACAACAGCGCACGAGTCCGCCGCGCCAGCACATCGTCCACCGTCCGCGCCATCTCCTCGCGCGCCGCCCACACCACCTGCGCGCCTATATAAGGTAGAGCCTCATCCAGCCTCTGCCCCAGCTCCGGCTCGCGCGCCGCCAGTTCCCGAATCGGCGCCGCATCCGTTCCATACGCGCCAAGCGAGTCCTCTTCCGCATCGCCCACCGGATGCCGCTGCACCTCTCGCGCCTCATAACCGTGAATGTGCAAATCCTGCGTCATGCACGGACGATCCTCCAGCCTGCCCAGCGTCATCGCATGGTCCACCGCATCCTCCGCCATGTGCCGATACGTCGTCCACTTCCCGCCCGCGATCGTCAGCAAGCCCGCGTCGTCAATTTCAATCGTATGGTCGCGAGACAGCGCCGACGTGTTTCCCGCGCCCGATCCCGCCGCCTTCACCAGCGGACGAATCCCCACATACACACTCAATATGTCTTCCCGCTTCGGAGGCCGACTTAGATACTGCCGCGCTGTCTCCAGCACAAACTCAATCTCTTCCTCAAACGGCTTCGGCTCATACTCCGGCGCGTCGATCGGCGTGTCCGTCGTACCCACCACTGTGTGCTCATGCCACGGAATCGCAAACAGCACCCGTCCGTCGCTCGTATGCGGAACCATGATCGCCGCGCGCGCCCGCAAAAACGACTTTTCAAACACCAGATGAATCCCCTGACTCGGCGCAATCATCGCCGTAGCGCCAGGCTCCGCCATCCGCCGCACCTCATCGGCAAAGATCCCCGTTGCATTCACCACCACTTTCGCCGCCACGGTAAACCGCTCGCCGCTCTCGCGGTCCTCCACCACTACGCCGTTCACAAATCCATCGGCATCCTTCGTCAACTCAACCGCGGGCGCATAATTCAGCACCACCGCCCCCTGCTCCACCGCCGTCATCATCAGGGCAATCAGCAACCGCGCATCATCGAACTGCCCATCGTGATACACCACCCCGCCCTTCAACCCTTCCTGCTGAATCGTCGGCAGCCGCTCAATGGTCTCCTCCAGCGACAGTATCCGCGACTTCCCAAACCCATACTTCCCCGCCAGCAGATCGTAGATCTTCATCCCGATCCCGTAGAACGGCGTCTCCCACCACGAATAATTCGGAACCACAAACTGCAAATCATGCACCAGGTGCGGCGCGTTCCTGAGCAGCATCCCCCGCTCCTTCAGCGCCTCCATCACCAGTGACACATTTCCCTGCTCCAGATACCGCACGCCGCCATGCACCAGCTTCGTGCTCCGGCTCGACGTCCCCTTCCCGAAATCCTCGCGCTCCAGCAGCAGCACTGCGTAGCCGCGGCTCGCCGCATCCACCGCCACGCCCGCGCCCGTCGCGCCCCCGCCAATCACCACCATGTCCCACGGCTCTTTCCTCGCGCGGGCCCGCGCCAGCATCAAATCCCGCTTCATGCGTTCTCCCTGTTCCAACCCTTCGCGCGCACCACTGCGTCCTTCCACTTCGCATGCATCTTCTTGATCGACGCGCGATCCGCCTTCGGCTCAAACACCCGTCCCGGCTCGCGATGCTTCCGTATCGCCTCCTCATCCGGCCAGAACCCCACCGCCAGTCCCGCCAGATACGCCGCTCCCAGCGCCGTCGTCTCCAGCACCGCCGGCCGCTCCACCGGAATCTCCAGCAAATCCGCCTGAAACTGCATCAGCAGATCATTCGCCGCCGCGCCGCCGTCCACCCGCAGCACATGCGACGGCCTGCCCGTGTCTTCATCCATCGCCCACAACACATCCGCCACCTGGAACGCGATGCTCTCCACCGCCGCCCGCGCAATGTGCCCAATCTCCGTGCTCCGCTGTATCCCGATAATCATCCCGCTCGCATACGGGTCCCAGTGCGGAGCGCCCAGCCCCGTAAACGCCGGCACAAACACCACGCCATTCGACCCGCTCACCCCAGCCGCCAGCGCCTCCACCTCCGGAGACGCCGCAATAAACTTCATGTTGTCCCGCAGCCACTGCACCACCGCGCCGCCAATAAACACGCTGCCCTCCAGCGCATACTCCAGCTTGCGCGCCGTGCTGCACGCCAGCGTCGTGATCAGCCGCTCCTTCGACAGCATGAACTCCCCGCCAATGTTCTCCAGCAGAAAGCATCCCGTCCCATACGTATTCTTCGCGTCGCCCGGCCGCGTGCACAGTTGCCCAAACAGCGCCGACTGCTGATCGCCTGCAATCCCCGCAATCTCCACCTCGCCCAGCCCCAGCGTCGTCGTCACCGGCCCAATCCGCTCGCTCGACCACACCACCTCCGGCATCATGCTCGCCGGAACCCCCAGCAGCCGCAGCAAATCCTCGTCCCACTTGTCTTCCACAATGTTGTACAGCAGCGTCCGCGAAGCATTCGTCCGGTCCGTCACATGCCGCTTCCCACTCGTCAGGTTCCATATCAGCCAGCTGTCCACCGTCCCAAACGCCAGCTTGCCCTGCTCCGCCCGCGCCCGCGCGCCCGCAACATTCTCCAATATCCAAGCCACCTTCGTGCCTGAAAAATAAGGGTCAATCACCAGCCCCGTCTTCTGCCGAACCATCTCCTCCGCGCCCTCCTCCAGCAGCTTCCGGCACAAAGGAGCAGTCCTCCGGTCCTGCCACACAATCGCGTTGTACACCGGCTTGCCTGTCTCGCGGTCCCACACCAGCGTCGTCTCCCGCTGATTCGTAATCCCCAGCCCCGCCACATCCCGAGGCCGCGCCCCCACAGCGCCCATCACCTCCACCGCCGAGCTTAGCTGCGACGTCAAAATCTCATACGGATCATGCTCCACCCAGCCCGTCTCCGCATACATTTGCCGAAACTCATGCTGCGCCACGCCCGCAATTTGCCCCGCCTCATCAAACAAAATCGCCCGTGAACTCGTCGTCCCCTGATCCAGCGCAAGAATGTACTTCATCGCTCACCTTTCTGTTTTTGGCCGCAACCCGGTAAGATTCGTTGTGCCGAAATTTGGCCGTAAAGCGCCGCGCCCAGAATACACGCGCAGCCGTCGAAGCTGCATTGCCCACTTGCTGTCTAAAAGGAATTGCAATCATGAAGAAACAATTCGTCGGCGAGCTCATCTCGGAGTGCATTGCCGTCTTCATCATCATCGCCTTCGGAGACTCCGTCGCCGCCATGTACACCGTCTACTCCCCCAACCCCTACGCCGGATCCTACTGGGGCGTCTGCATCGCATGGGGACTCGCCGTCACCATGGCCATCTACGCCACCGGCGCCATCTCCGGAACCCACGCCAATCCCGCCGTCACCCTCGCCCTCGCCCTCTATCGCAAATTCGAATGGGTCAAGGTCATCCCCTACTGCATCGCCCAGACCGTCGGAGGCTTCCTCGGAGCCATCGTCGTCTATATCCTCTACGTGCCCGTCATCAACCACTTCAACGCCGCCGCCCACCTCACCCGCGCCGCCGGAGGAGCCGCCGGAGTCTTCTTCACCCATCCCGGCCTCGCCGTCACGCCCCTCCACGCCTTCAGCGACGAAATCATCCTCACCGCGCTGCTCATCTTCGGCATCTTCGCCATCACCGAGCAGTACAACGAAATGGCCCCACAGGCCAACTTCGGAGCCTTCATGATCGGCCTCCTCGTCGCCTTGATCGGGGCCTCCATGGGATACCTCGAAGCCTTCGCCATCAACCCCGCCCGCGACCTCGGCCCACGCGCCTTCGCCTTCATCGCCGGATGGGGCCCCGCAGCCTTCCCCTCACCCCAAAACTACTGGTGGGTCCCCATCGCCGCCCCCCTCATCGGAGGCATCATCGGCGGAGCCGCCTACCAATACCTAATCCGCCCCTACCTACCAGCCCACCTCCGCGCCTTAGCAGGCGATTCGAAGTACGACGCACCAGCCGTGCAGGAAAAATGAACAGAATGCCGCGCAGGAGAAAGAAACACATGCGCAATTCCCCGGCGATGTCGCTCTCTACCCACACAATAACGCGACCGCCGGGACATTGCTCCACGCACTCGTTGACGCTGGATTCGGGCATCTGCCGTACCATAAGTTCAAACCGCGCATTTTCCTGCGCCGGTGTTGAATGAAGGTGAAAATAATGGTCTTCTACTGCCTCTTGCTCGGTGCGATGAATTCTTCCGCCGGGCGCTCCGCCAACTCTCATGAAGCGGCCCGCAGCCCCGGCACTGAATGGCATGGCTAAGTTCTCGGATGCCGTCTACGGCAAAGGCCATCTCCATCTCATCGCCTGCGCTTGCTCCCGGAAGCTGCCGAAGCTAGCCGAAGAGAAGCATCGGGACGTGTTTGTGCGCCTCATGGAAGAGCTGCGCGTCAAGTTTCGCTTCGCAATCGTCGGCTACGTGGTCATGCCCGATCATTTCCGGCTGCTGATGCGCGAGCCCCTGATCGATACCGCCGCCAATGCCGTCAAAACACTTCAGGCTCGCTACCGCCGCAGATACAACAGCTCTGCCCGATCCGACGAGCAGGTTTGGGAGACCCACTTCTCCGACAGGCACATCGTGGGAGCCGAGGCCGTCGCCGCCACCCTGGCGGCCATGCACGCGGAGCCGGTGAAGGCCGGCCTCGCGGCTGCCTCTGAGCAATGGGAATGGAGCAGCGCTCGAGCCTACGCGGGCCTGCCCGAAGGCGTGGCTACGGTCGAACGCGACCCTTCCGCATCGATCTGACTCTCATCGCGCGCCCGCCGGGTGCCCCATCCTTTCGCGCTCTCTGCGAAAGGGTGGGAAAGATCCTATCTCCACTACCAACCTCCCACCTCGCCGGGTGCCCCATCCTTTCGCGCTCTTTGCGAAAGGATGGGAAAGATCAGATCTCCACCACCAACCTCCCGCCTCGCGCCAGCAAGGCCCGGTAGAACCGCCCAAGGGTTCGGGGCTTGGCTGGGGATACCCATCTTTTCAGATTATTTCTTAAACACAGCCACTCGATCTGAAGGCAAAACTTACCCACACTCCAAGTAATAAGTACACAAAACGGGTAAGTATCGTGCAGATTCTTCCACTCCTGCCGCACTATGACAACACGTTCATTAAGAAAGACTTAAGGCTAAGAAAATGACGAAAAAATATGCAACTTACTCGGCGCTGCGGGTTCTAACAGGCAGAGACAAAATGGGGCAAACCCAGAGGAGGTCTCCAGATGAAACTCAATCGAGTGCTTGCCACGTTCGTTCTTACTGCTCTCTTGAGCGGAGCTACCATGGTTGCCCAGGCCCAGACAGGAATCTACCTCCACTTCGGCGGTGGACGCGGTCCAGTCGTCGCGGCGCAGTATTACCAGCCCGCTTACCCCGGTCCTGGCTATGTCTGGATGTCAGGCTATTACAGCGGCCCTAACTGGGTGCCCGGATACTGGGCGCGCCGCGATGACGACCAGCGCGGCTACTACGGCAACAACTACAGCAACTACCGCGGCAACTACTACCGCGGCGATGACGACCACCGCTGGCGCCGCGACGATGACCAGCGCGACCGCCGTTGGAGAGGCGAAGACCACCGCGACAACGGCTGGCATCGCGGACGGGACCATGACCGCGGAGACGACCACTAATCAAGCGCCATAGGCGAAGCGCACCCGGAGATTTCCGGGTGCGCTTTTTAGTGTCCCCCTCGGACATGGTGGAAACCCCGCACCAACCTACTTCTTCCCGCCTGACCCCGACGCATCCTTCTTCGTATCCGGCTTCGGCTGGCTCACCGCCGCGTCGCCCGAGCCTGCATCCGGGGTATCCGCTCCAAAGATCACAAACGCCGGCTGAGGCTTCCCATTCTTCGTTTTCGCCTTCGTTTTTGAGTGCGCCCGCCGTGCCCGTTCCGTCCGCTCGTAGCGCTCCCGCTGCGCCCGGCTCCAGTGCAGATTCATCACCCCGCCCGAGGTCGAGGTCCTGCCGCTCGAACCCATGCGACGACCTTCGCTTCGCATCGCCCCGCCAACGCGCCGCCCCAGCGTCGAACCCGCCCCCGAACCGGCCGACGAAACTCCGGCGCTCAAAGTCGCCGCCTCGCCCAGCGCCTGGGCCCTCGCCACATGCGGAACCGCCGCCACTCCCGCCACCAGCACCGCCGCCACATATAAACTCAACAGTTTCATCGCCCGCTCCTCTTTGGTCTCCTGAATTGCGCTCCATCCTACCACCGCTCGCTCGCGGCGCAGCAGTCAAATCAGGTCATTTGGCTTGTCAAGGCCAAAATCTCGCAACCAATCTCTTTGCAACGACTTACAAATGCATTTGAATTATCCAAATCTGCTATCATTGAAATAGAAGAAAAAAGGCGCAGCCACTTGCTGCGCCTTTCGCTTTTTCCGGAGCACACTAGACTTTCCTGTCCATAACTCTTTATTTTGCAGTATTTTACGTGTAAGCCTTTTAGATGGAATGGCTTAGCGAAAAAACTCCCGTAAGCCATGCAGAATGAAGAACTTGATTTTTCCGCAGGGAGAGAACCCTATAACAGAAGTTATAACTACGACCGCTTATTAGCTCTCCTCAGTGCGGCTTCCGGTACTCGATCTCGTCGCCCCGCAGGTAGTACTCGAGCGAGCACTGGTCCGATCCGCAGATCATTGACAGCATGCCCATGCACTGACCGCGGGTAATCAGCCCCAGCGTCCCGCACCCCGGACAGGCCAGCACCGCAACATACGGGTCCCTCGGATCGCCCAGTCCCTCCTCGTTCTCGAGCAGGAACAGCGTTCCCGGCTCCATTTGTTCTGGAATCCACTGATCGAGCAGTTGTAGTTCCGATGACATTGCGCCTCCTGTCTTCGTGTTCGCCCTTGTTCTGGATTTACGGTCCGGCTGCCTGCGCGATGCTCCGGTCCGCCCGTGTGCCTCTAAGGTACGTTTGCCTGGGATCGATAGCGGCAATGGTATTTTTGCGGCCACAAGCCCGCGGCTCGCCGTCCGCCATGCCTCTTGGATGACCCATATATCTGTTAGAATCAATAATTTGGCGCACTGCCTGTCCCGCAGCCACTTGCGCAGCCCCTGGACTCTTCGTGGATGCATTTGCGTCGCGCCTGCGGTTCCACATAGGGAAAGTGCGGCTGCCCTGCCGGGCTAAAGCATTTTCGGCATTACTGTAGACCCAAGCCTCAACCTTAAAGTCAACGCTGCCAACAGCAAGCGTTGATCCTGCACACAAGAAACCAGGCCACTCTATTTCCGAAATGCCCTTTCCGCTTCCCTGCATCTTTCACGCACTTGCGTTCAATGTCAATAACTTGTTCGGTAACTTGTGTGATTCCCACTGCTGGAGAGCCGGACCGGGGTGCCGGCCCATTGCGGGCTGCGGCTTACTTCTCGATCTCGACCCCGCGCCAGAAAGCGATGTATCCCTTGATGTTACGCGCCGCCGGCTTCGGGTCCGGATAGTACCAGGCCGCATCCTGATTCTCCTGCCCTTCCACCATCAGGCTGTAGTACCGCGCCTGGCCCTTCCACGGATCGGTCGAAGTCGTCGAGCTGGGTCGCAGATACTCGCGCTTGACGGCGCTCTCCGGAAAGTACACAGTGTCTTCAACTGTCTGAGTCTTATCGCCTTCTGCGATTGTTACGCCATTCCAGACTGCCTTCGCCATGGTTACCGGCCTTTCTACCTACGGAATTGTGACACTCAACCATAACAGATGTGCGACCTGAATCCGAAGATGCATTCCCGCCTATAAGATACCCCTCTCGGCAGGTGCCTTGACCGCGCTCTGACTCCTGGCCCACGTCAACAGCAGCCGCGCCGCCAGAACCACTCCCAGCGCCACCGTAATCTCCAGCGGAGTCAGCACCCCCTGCTTGACGCCCCACCAGTAGTGGATGACCCCGGCAATGGCCGCCGCGTAGGTCAGGCGGTGCAGCCGGTTCCAGTTCTTGCCCCCCAGCTTCCGGATCGACCATGACGTTGAGGTCAGCGCCAGAGGAACCAGCATGATCCACGCCGCCAGTCCCGCCATAATAAACCTCCGCTGGCTGATGTCGTCCACCATTGCAGCCAGGCTAAACCCTGCATAAAGCCATACATAGGTCAGCATGTGCAGGCACGCATACAAAAAGGCATACAGCCCCAGCATCCGCCGGAACCGGATCACCCACCCCAGCTTTGGAATCAGCTTCCGGAGCGGACTGATTGCCAGTGTGATCACCAGCAGCCGCAACGTACCCCGCCCCGTAAAGAACGCCGCCGCACGCGTCGGGTCGGGGCCAAGCGTGTTTTGTATCAGGTGGAATATCAGCCAGGCAATCGGCGCAAGGCAGGCTATATGAACCAGCGCCTTCAGAGCAATCACAACACGATTTGGCATCTTGAATCTTCTGCTTTGCCCTTCAATGATACTTCGTCGGCGCCCCGGGATGCGCCAGCAGGCTGTTGCTCCAGGCCCACACCAACCTGACCCCTAACCCCGGACGGCTAACCCAGATACGGGCTAAAAGTACTTGTTCAGGTCCATGCCCTTGTACAGGCTCGCCACCTGGTCCCCGTAGCCGTTAAACATCAACGTTGGCTCAAGCTGCTTCCAGAATGGAGCCCCGATGATCCGCTGTGTCTTCTGGCTCCACGGCGTGTGGTCCACATTGGGATTCACATTGGAGTAGAACCCATAGGTATCCGGAGCCATCTGGTCCCATGTCGTCGGAGGCTGATCTTTCACGAACCGTATCTTCACAATCGACTTGGCTGACTTGAAGCCGTACTTCCATGGCACCACCACGCGTACAGGAGCACCGTCCTGGTTCGGCAGCAGTTGCCCGTAAAGCCCGAAGGTCAGCAGGGTCAGCGGATGCATCGCCTCGTCCATGCGCAGCCCTTCGGAGTATGGCCAGTTCAGGTTGACCTCGCGGATCCCCGGCTCCTGGCTCGGCCGGTCGACGGAGATGAACTGCACATATCTGGCCGAAGACAACGGCTCGCACTCCTTGATGAACTCCGCAAGCGAGTACCCGGCCCACGGAATCACCATGCTCCATGCCTCAACGCACCGGAAGCGGTACACGCGCTCCTCCATCGGCCGCAGCTTCAGAAGGGTGTCGATGTCAAACGTCTTCGGCCTCTTCACCAGGCCTTCCACCGTCACTGTCCAGGGACGCGTCTTTAAACTCCCCGCATACTTTGCCGGATCGTCCTTATTGGTCCCAAACTCATAGAAGTTGTTGTAATGCGTGATGTTGTCAAAGGAGGTCTGGGTCACGCCCTTGGTTGAAAGCGGGCTTGGAACCGTCGCCAGCTTCGTGTCCGCCTGCACGCCCTCGGGATCCATCACAGGCAAAAGCCGATCCGCCGCCAGCACCGCCGCACCCAATGCACCCAATGCCATAAATGCCCGGCGATTCATGTAGGCCGAACGGGGAGTAATCTTGGAAGAAGGAATAGAATTCGGATCAGACTTGCGAATCGGCATGGCTACAAAGTTCCTCTGCTATTCGACTCTTACTGCACTTATCAGGTTACCGTACGTGCGCAGGCCACGCACCACATCCTTTCAGCACGTCCAAGCCCCACAACCACCCGGATACAAATAACCAAAACATTCTCAAAGTCTTCCAAATCATTTCAAGGCAATTGAAAACCAACCAGGAAAAGGAGCACCGCAGATGACGGCAACCAGCACAGTCGCGAATCCTCTCACAGCCGTCGAGCGCGACCGTTTGTATCAGGCAGCAGAAGTTCTCCTCAAGGCCCGCCGCGAGGTCAAGCCCATCCATAAACTGCCCGAAAGTCTGCGCCCGAGCTCGCTTGAAGAAGCCTATGCTCTCCAGGACATCGTTGCCGAAGCCATGCGCAACATTGGCGGCTGGAAAGTCGGCGCACCCTCGCCCAATGCCACGCCACTCTTCGGCCCCATGCCGCTCTGGGGCGGATTCGCCAAATCCGGCAGCCGCATCTCACCCACCTTCAAGCGCCTCCGCGGCATTGAGGCAGAGATTGCCTTCTGCCTCGGCAAAGACCTGCCGCCACGCAGCGAGCCTTATTCGCGCCAGGAAGTCGTGGACGCGATTGCCTCGGCGCACCCCGCCATTGAGCTGCTCGAGTCTGCCTACGCCGACCCTGACGCTGTTGACCGACTGTCCATGATCGCCGACCTGCAGATGAACGGCGGCTTCGTTTACGGCACGGCATACGCTGGCTGGAAGACCTGCGATCTTACACAGGAGTCGGCGACCGTTGCCATCGATGGCGCAGTTCGCTTCGAAGGAAAAGCCTCGAACCCCGCCGGGACCGATCTGCTCCGTCTTGTCACCTGGCTCGCAAACGATGGCAGCGAGCGTACGGGAGGCCTCAAGTCTGGCCAGTGGATCACCACCGGAAGCTGGTCCGGGAAGACATTCGCCAACCCCGGCTCTACCGCCAGCATTCGCTTCTCCAACTTTGGCTCGGTCAGCGTGCAGTTCGATGACTAACTAGAGCAAAACCAGAGTTACCGCAAGGTGTTTCCATTTTGAAGGACCATCAGGGACGCCGCTCCGCCTTACGCCATCTCTGGTTTTGCTTTAATCCACGCATCCTGCGCGAGCAGCGGACGGCTCTTTCGCCCGCTTCTCAAAGTATCCCAATGAAAGCCGTAGCCCATCCTGGAGGGATACTTTGGGCGACCATCCCAACAGATCCCTGGCCTTCGTAATATCCGGCTTGCGCCGCGTCGGATCATCCTCCGGCAGCGCCTCATATCGAATCCGGCTCTTCGATCCCGTCACCGCCAGCACCTGCTCCGCGCACTCCAGAATCGTCCACTCCTCCGAGTTCCCGATGTTCACTGGCAGGTGCTCCTCGGACTTTGAAAGCCGCAGAATCCCATCGATCAGGTCTGACACATAGCAGAAACTCCGCGTCTGGGAACCGTCCCCGAAAACCGTGAGGTCCTCGCCGCGCAATGCCTGCATCATCAAATTTGAGATCACCCGCCCGTCCGTCGGTTGCAGCCGCGGCCCATAGGTATTAAAGATGCGGGCAATCCGCGTATCCACACCACAATAGCGGTGGTACGCCATCACCGCCGCCTCTGAGAATCTCTTCGACTCGTCATACACTGAGCGCGGCCCGATCGGGTTCACCCGGCCCCAATACGTCTCCGGCTGCGGATGTACCTCCGGATCGCCGTAGCACTCTGAAGTTGAAGCCTGCAGAAACTTCGCACCGCGCGACCGCGCGATCTCCAGCATATTCATCGTTCCATACGAACCGACTTTCAGCGTCTCAGGCCCCAGTCGGGCATAATCGGCAGGGCTGGCTGGAGAGGCAAAGTTGAAAACGTAGTCTACGCTGTCAATCTTCAGCGGCTCGCAGATGTCGTGCTCGATGAACTCAAACCTCGGTTCTCGATTAAGCTCGGTCAGGTTCTCAGGATTGCCGGTACACAGGTTGTCCACTCCCAACACTTGATTGCCGTCCGCAATCAGGGCCTCGCAAAGATGCGACCCCAGGAATCCTGCTGCGCCGCTCACCAATACTCGTTTTTCTGCCAACCCGTTGGACTCCTTCTACTGGTCTTTAAGCGCCTTCACTCCAACCGTTGGATGCGGCCGCCCCACGCTGAAATATGTAATCCCCTTATTAAGCATCAACTGCGGATCAAATAAATTCCTTCCGTCAATCACAATGGGATGCAGCAAGGCCAACCGCAGCCGCTCCAGGTCCACCGCAGCAAACTCCTGCCAGTCGCTCAGGATCACCAGCGCGTTGGCATCCTGCGCGGCCTCATACATGTCTCCGGCATAGCGCACCTGCGGCCCTGGCGGCAGTACCATCCTGGCTCGCTCCGCAGCCACCGGATCATACAGCGTCACCGTACAGCCTTCCTTCAACAGCATCTGCACTATCTCAATCGCCGGCGACTCGCGAATATCGTCCGTGCCGCCCTTGAAAGCCAGCCCGAATACCGCCAGATTCTTGCCGCGCAGCGTCCACAGCGCCGTCCGGATCTTACGGAAGAAGATTTTCCGCTGCTGAGTGTTGATCTTCTCCACCTCGGACAGTAAGTCAAACTGCTGCCCCAGCTGCTCCGCCACCCAGCGAAATGCCGCCACATCCTTCGGGAAACACGAGCCGCCATAACCGATGCCGGCGCGCAGGAATTGCGATCCAATGCGCTCGTCCATTCCAATGCCCCAGGCTACCTCTTCCACGTCCACGCCGGCCGCATCGCAGATATTCGCTACCGCATTGATGAACGAGATCTTCATTGCCAGAAACGCATTCGTCGCGTGCTTGGTCAGCTCCGCTGCTTTAGTTGACATCTCCAGGATGGGCGGAGGATTCTCCGCGCTGCGCCCCCCGGGAACAGCATGCGGCAGCTTGTAATATTCACCCGAAGTCAGCGGTTCATAGATCCGCCGCATCACCTTCGCCGCTCTCTCGCTCTCGATGCCGATCACAATCCGGCTCGGGTGCAGAAAATCCGTGATCCCCGTGCCCTCCCGCAAAAACTCGGGGTTCGACACCACATCAAACGCTTCTCGCGGAGCACCGTTCCGTTCCAGAATCCGTGTAATCCACTCGTTTGTGTAGACCGGCACCGTGCTCTTTTCCACGATCACCTTGTAACCATCCACGGAGCGCGCAATCTCGCTCGCCACCGCGTCCACATACGACAAATCCGCATCGCCCGTGTCTGACTGTGGCGTCCCCACCGCAATGAACACCGCATCCGCCTGCGTGGCCGCTCCTGCAAGATCCGTGGTGAACTCGATGTTTCCCAACCGGTGCCGCTCCAACAACTCCGGCAGGTACTCCTCGTGTATCGGTACGCCGCCCTCCTTCAGCTGGCGAACCTTGTCTTCATCGTTGTCTACGCAAATCACGCGATGGCCTATCTCGGCAAAGCAAGCCGCCGAAACAAGCCCGACATATCCGGAACCAACGACCGCAATCGTGGTCTGCTGACTCATATCCCTTCCCTTGTGCCCAATCTACCGCGCCGAATCGAACACCGCCGCCGAAGCTCCGTGCTTCACCACCCGCTCCAGCGCGGCGCCAATCTTCTCCTGATCGTCCGCCTTCAAATAAGGATGCATCGGCAGGCTCAACACTCGCTCCGCAGCCCGCTCCGCAGCCGGAAACTCACCGCCCTTGTATCCCCGCCCGGCAAACGCTGGCTGCAAATGTGCCGGCGCCGGATAATGCACCGCGGTCGGAATCCCTTCCCGCCTGAGCGCATCGGCTACCCACTCGCGCTCCTCAAGCTCAATCGTGTACTGCGCATAGACGCTCGTATTGCCCTCGGCAATGTGCGGAGTCTGGACCACACCCTTCAGTCTCGCGTCGTACCGCGCCGCCGCCTCTTCCCGCAAAGTAATTTCGCGGTCAAAGACCTCAAGCTTCGCCAGCAGCACAGCAGCCTGCATCGAATCCAGCCGCCCGTTCACTCCCACCCGCACATGGTTATAACGCGACGCCTGACCATGGTTGCCGACCTGCCGCATCACCTCAGCCAGGGCATCGTCATTCGTAAAGCACGCGCCACCGTCGCCGTAACATCCCAGCGGCTTCGACGGGAAAAAGCTCGTGCAGCCAATCGTGCTCACATTGCACGACGACCGCCCCTGGTACGTCGCCCCAAAGCTCTGCGCTGCGTCTTCAATTACAGGAACATCGCCCGCAGCCGCCGCAATCGCATCAAAATCCGCACACTGTCCATAGAGCGACACCGGCATAATCGCCCGCGTCTTCGGCGTAATGGCTGCCGCCAGCTTCGCCGGGTCAAGGTTATAGGTCTTCGCGTCAATATCGACAAACACCGGCTTCGCACCGAGCAGCGCGATCATCTCCACCGTGGCGATAAACGTAAAAGGCGACGTAATCACCTCGTCGCCCGGTCCAATTCCCAGCGCCATCAGCGCAATCAACAGCGCATCCGTTCCGCTCGCGCATGCAATGCAGTGTCTGCTGCCCGTCCGCCCGGCCAGCTCCGTTTCCAGTTGCGCAACCTCCGGCCCCAGAATGTACTGCCCATGCTCCAGCACCGCATGGATGCCCGCATCCACGCGCTCTTTGATCAGCCGGTATTGTGCCTTCAGATCAACAAAATCCATCCGATGCTCTCTCGCCGCTATGCCTCTCAGCAGTGCACAATCTTGTCGGAAACGATTCCCCTGGTCGCGTTTCGTGTATCCACCACCAACTGCGACTCCGCCACAATCCGCGCGTAGTCATAGTCCGAGTGGTCCGTCACAATCAGCACCGCATCATACTGCCCCAGGTTATTCAGCGGAGTGCTCTCCATATTCAGATCGTAGTGCCGTCCCCGGCCCACGCGCGCAAAGTAGGGATCGTTGTAGCTCACCACCGCGCCGCGCTTGCGAAGAAGCTCGATAATCGTCAGCGCCGGAGACTCCCGCAGGTCATCCACATCGCGCTTGTACGCCACCCCCAGCACCAGAACCTGCGATCCCTTCAGCGGCTTGCCATGCTCGTTCAAAGCGGCCATCGTCTGGTCAATGATGAAGTAGGGCATGTTGGTGTTGACCTCGCCCGCCAGCTCAATAAACCGCGTGTGAAAGTCAAACTCCTTCGCCTTCCACGACAGATAGAACGGATCAATCGGAATGCAGTGCCCGCCCAGTCCCGGCCCCGGGTAAAACGCCTGAAACCCAAACGGCTTGGTCCTGGCTGCATTGATCACCTCGAACACATCAATGCCCATCCGCAGGCAAAGCTGCTTCAGCTCGTTCACCAGCGCAATGTTCACCGAACGGTAGATATTCTCCAGCAGCTTGGTCATCTCCGCCGCCGCCGGAGTCGACACCGGAACCGTCCGGCTAAAAATCGCCGCGTACACCGCCGATGCCAGCTCCAGCGCCACCGGCCCGCACCCGCCAATCACCTTGGGAATATCCCGCCGCGCCACCGTATCATTGCCCGGGTCTTCACGCTCCGGCGAAAACGCTACATAAAAACCCTGCGACTCCGCGTCGCGCGCCACCCGCAGCCCCGCCGCATTGCCCTGCTCGAGCATCGGCGCCACAATCTCTTCCGTCGTGCCCGGATAGGTCGTGCTCTCCAGCACCACCAGTTGCCCTTCGCGCACATGCGGAGCCATCGCCTCCAGCGTGCCCTTGATGTAGCTCAGGTCCGGCTCGTGATACTCATCGAGCGGCGTCGGCACACAGATAATCACCACGTCCATCCGTGCAATCTCGCGGTAGTCGGCCGTTGCGCGAAACCCGCTCCGCTGTGCCGCCTGCACCTCGGTCCCCGGAATCCGCACAATGTACGACCCGCCCCCGTTCAGCTTGTCCACCTTCTGCGCATCGACGTCGAAGCCGGTCACCGCGAACTTCTGTTCGCTGAACAGCAGGGCCAGAGGCAGCCCCACGTAGCCCATCCCAATAATCCCAATGCGGGCCGTCCGAGCTTCGATCCTGCTTTTCAGTCCGGCAATGTTCGTGGAGGTCGTTGTCACTGAAGAATCTTTCTGCTCGGGACGCATCTTCAAGCGTCGCGCGCTGCCCGTCAAAACCAGGCTCCGCGGCCGCAAAAACCCCTTACTTCAAGGTACTTGCAGCCCGCCAAATCACCTTGATTCTAGCATGCGGCAACCCTCGCTCCGGTCCGCGTTTCCATTGCATGCGCGCGCCTTCCAGGCTATAGCATTTCTCCAGTTGGTGTAGAGGGGACAGAATGGCCTTGAAGTGGCTTTTCCCTTAAGAAAAAGCCACCCTGTACGCTGCTGGAAACTCCACAGAAAATGGAGAAATGCCTTAGAGTTAAAGACAGCACCACCACGCGAAAGTGGCGAAATTGGCAGACGCACCAGACTTAGGATCTGGCGGGGCAACCCGTGGGGGTTCAAATCCCCCCTTTCGCACCAGCATCTTTTCGCCCCGCGCGCCGGGCTCTATGCATCCTGGAATGAAGCCTGCTGAGAGCAAGCCACTCTGATCTGACATCGAAGAGCGTGATCTCCTCATGTCCATACCGCTATCTGGTAGGCCAGGGCTTGCGTCGGGCCTGGTAGATTCTCTTCTTCTTCGGGCCCCGCGCTCTGTGCTTTGTCGACTTCGCAACCGGGGCCTTCTTCGCCACGACGCTCGTTCTCGTGCCGATGGTGGTCTTCCTGGCCACCACCTTTTTAGCCACCACCTTCTTGGCCACAGCTTTCTTGGCGACTGACTTCTTGGCCACTGTCTTCCTGGCCGCCGTCTTCCTGGCCGCCGAAGCAGGCGTTGAAATTGCAGCTGCTGGCCTTCCCCTCCGCCCGAAGAAGGTGGTGAGTGATCGTTGCATTTTGCCTATTGCCTCGTCGACTGCGGACGACATCTCCTTCGCCTTCGTGCTCACGCTTCGCGGCTGGGCGCCTTTGGGGCGTGCCTCAATCAGGCAGCGCTTGTCCGCTTGGCCTGTCTTCTTGTTATCCACGTCGCTAAGATGGACCTCCACCCGCGTAAGCCTGGTGGCGAACCTGCCCAGCAGACGGCTCACTTCGCCTTCCACAAAATGCGTCAGGCTCACGTCCACGGCAATCGTATGGTCGCTATTGACTTGAATCTTCATCTAGTCCTCCCACACAAAGCGACATCAAAAGAGTCCGCTAAGTCTACTCACTAAAGAAGTGAATTACGCCTTGGTGGTTGGCTGACCGGACAGAACCCGTTTTTTTGCCCGAACTTCGCCTTAGAGTGAACTTGGCATCTGGCGGGGCAACCCGTGGGGATTCAAATTCCCCCTTTCGCACCAACCCTCCCAATTTGCATTACCCTGTTATTCATGAATCCCACCCAGCAGCAGCCCAAGATCAACCTCATCAAGTCTTCTGACTATCGCGAAACCTACGCCAACAGCGTGCAAATCCGCGTCAGCGTATGGGACTTCTTCCTCAACTTCGGCGTCGCCCACTCCGACGTCCCCGATCAGGTCACGGTGCAGAACCACTGCGGCGTCTACCTCAGCCCGCAGCAGGCCAAGGCCCTCTGGAACATGCTCAATCAGAACCTTGCTCAGTATGAACAGGCCTTCGGGGTCATCGCGCTTGAGCCGCAGAGCACGCCCATTCCCGTTCCCACCGGCCCGGTCCACTAACCCACGGTGAGTCGCTCCGGCACATCGCCCTCCCGTTTCGCCGCGGTCTCCGGTCGCGTCCCAGCCTGGGCCGTCTTCCCTCTTACCTTCGCGGCAATCTGGCTCGCCCACTGGCCGCTGCTCCGCCTGCCCTACTATTGGGACGAAGCGGGCTACTACATCCCCGCCGCCTTTGATTTCTTCCGCAAAGGCGCGCTTATCCCCTACTCCACGCTCTCCAATGCACATCCACCGCTGCCTTCGATCTTTTTAGCCGCCTTCTGGAAACTCTTCGGCTTCCACCCTTTTGTCACACGCTCGACCATGTGCCTCTTTGCGGCGCTGGCCCTCACTGCCGTCTGGCGCATCGCGTTTATCGTTTCGCAACGCCGCTCGATCGCCTTCGCCACGCTCTTTCTTACCGCCATTTATCCCGTCTTCTTCGCGCAAAGCTCACTGGCCCATGCGGACATGTTTGCAGCCGCAGCTACACTCTGGGCGATTGTCTTTTTTGTCCAGCGAAAGCTCTGGCCCGCGGTTTTCTTCTTTTCTCTCGCCGCACTTTGCAAAGAAACGGCCATCATTACCCCGCTCGCGCTTGCCGCGTGGATGCTCTACCGCGCGCTCCGCACCCGCTCCGCACAACCCATCTGCAGCGCTGTTCAGCTCGCACTACCGGTACTGCCGCTCATGCTCTGGTATGCGTACTACTGGCGCCGCACCGGGTTTCTCTTGGGCAATCCCGAATATCTCAAATACAACGCAACCTCTACGCTCACACCTCTGCGCTTCGCTGTCGCTCTCTGGCACCGCGTCAACCAGCTCACCCTGCATATGGATCTCTTCGTCCCCGTGCTGCTTGCGCTGGCCTGCCTGCTGCTCGATCCTCTCCCCGAATCCGACAACACCCCCCGCCCGCCATTCCCCCGCGCATCCCGCGACGCCTTCCTCGTCATCATCCTCGCCAACCTGTTCTTCTTCTCTCTCATCGGAGGCGCGCTCCTCACCCGCTACATGCTGCCGCTCTATCCGTTGGTGATTCTCTTCTGCGTCGCCGCATTCCACCGCCACGCCCGCCGCTGGCATTGGTTCATCGCCTTCTCCGCCGGCGCCTTTATCGCTGCACTGTTCATTAACCCTCCCTACCGATTCGCGCCGGAAGATAATCTTGCCTACAGTGACTTCATCCACCTGCAACAGGCCGCCGTCCAGCAGATTGTCACCCGCTATCCCGGCGAAACGGTCCTCACTGCCTGGCCTGCCACGGACGAACTCACCCGACCCGAGCTAGGCTATGTCACCCACCCCATTCCGGTGACCGCCATCAACAACTTTTCCTACAGTCAGATCCAGCGCGCCGCCCAGCCCGGCCAACACTACTCCGTCGGACTTATCTTCGCCACCAAGTACTCACCCCGCCGCAGCCTGCTCTTTGGCCGCTTCAACCGCGCTATGGATTCACGCTATTTCGGCTTCCACTATGACCTTCCGCCGGCGCTCATAGCCCGGCTACTCGGCGGCCATGTGGTCTGGCAACAGCAGCGCAAGGGGCTCTGGGCCGCGGTTATCCACTTTGATCGCCCGCAAGTGGCCCATCTCTGCCTGCCCACCCCCTCCACGCCCTCCGCGCCGCATCTATAATCCATCTCGTGCAGCAGATGTTCCGACTCCGACGGCTCCTTCGGGTGCTACTCCCCGCGTTTTTTGTTTTCACGGCGATGCTCGCTCCGGCGCAGCAGTCCGCGGTGCCAACCGGCGCCACATCTCCAGCGACCCATCTCGCTGCCGCTAATCCGCACGGGCGATTGCTTCTCGTCCTGCCCTTTGAGAACCATACCGGCCAGCCCAATCTTGACTGGATCGGCTCCGGCGCTGCCGACATCTTCAACCGCCGCCTCGACGCCGCCGGCTTCCTCACCATCACCCGCGACGACCGCCTCTACTCGCTCGACCGCCTCGGCCTGCCGCTCAACTTCCGTCCCTCGCGCGCCACCACCATCCGCATCGCCCAGTTGCTCGACGCCGACTTTGTCATCATCGGCGACTACACCCTCAACGGCAAACAGCTAGGAGCCTCCGCCCGCATCCTCAACTTGCATCAGCTCACCCTCAGCCAGCCCATCACCGAGCAGGGCAACCTCAACGACATTCTGGACACCTTCAACCGCCTCGCCTGGGACACCGCACGCAAGCTCGACCCTTCCTACTCCGTCGCCGAGCAGACCTTTCTCGCAGCCGACGGACCATTGCGTCCCGGCGCCTTTGAGAATTACATCCGCGGCATGATCGCCGAGGCGCCCTCCGACCGCATCACGCATCTCCGCGAGGCCGTGCGGCTCAGCCCCGGCTTTACCCCCGCGCGCCTTGAGCTGGGCCGCGCCTACTTCGCCAATCAGGACTACGACGATGCCGCGACCACCTTCGGCCAGATGCCCCGCGACGATCCCAATGCGCTTGAGGCCGATTTCTATCGTGGACTCGCCCTCTTCTACACCGGCAAATACCTGAAAGCCGAGGATGCCTTCGCCTTCGTCGCCACGGAGCTGCCTCTGCCCGAGGTCGTCAACAATGAAGGGGTGGCCGCCAGCCGCCGTGGGCACGACGGTGCAGCCCTTTTCCGCCAAGCCATCGCCGCCGACCCGCACGATGCCGACTATCACTTCAACCTCGCCATCACCCTGCGTAAACACTCCAACATTCCCGGGGCCATTCGCGAGATACAGGCGGCTCTCAAGCTCCATCCGCAGGACACCGAGGCCCAGGCCCTTCTCGCCACCCTTCAAAAACCGGCCCCGCCCGCCGCAACTCCCGCCCAAACTGCGGCGACCAACGAATCCCTTCCCCTTGAGCGCATCAAGCGTACTTACAACGAAACGGAATTCCGCCAGGCCGCTTTTGAAATGGAGCAGATGCAGCAAGCCCGGCTGGCCGTGCTCCCACCCGCGGAGCGTGCAAGAAAACTTGTGGCCTCCGGCGACCTGTTCCTCCATCGCGGCCTCATCCTTGAGGCTGAACGTGAGTACCAATCCGCACTTAAGGCCAATCCCGTCTCCGCGGACGCTCGTGCCGGACTCGCACAGGTCCGCGAGCATAGCCAGGACCTCAGGGCCGCGCGCACTGAGGCCCAGCAGTCCCTCACACTCGCGCCCAATGTTCCCGCCTATCTGGTTCTGGCGCGGATCGATCTCCGCACCAATCAGCTTTCCGCCGCCGCCCGTGAGGTCAGCCAGGCGCTACACCTTCAGCCCACGAACGCCAATGCCCTCGGCATGAAGCAGGCTGTCGAAGCCAAAGGACAACAAGTCCCATGAAATGCCCTTCCAGCAACGACCCCAACCGGCCCTCGGCCAACTCCGCAGATGTTGCACATGCCAGGCGTGCGGCCTCGCTCTTCGCCGCCGTCTGTGTCCTCCTGCTCGCCTCTTTTGCCTTCGCGCAGAGCAATCACACCACGCCGCACGTCGTTGTCCTCCACCTCGACGACACCATCCAGCCCATCAGCGAGGACTACCTCGACCGCGGCCTTGCCGAAGCAGCTCAAGCCAACGCCAACGCAATCCTCATCGACCTAAACACACCCGGCGGCCTGCTCACCACCACCCGCTCCATGGTCAGCAAAATCCTCGCCTCACCGGTTCCCGTCATCGTCTTCGTCGCGCCCTCCGGCAGCCGCGCCGGCTCCGCCGGATTCTTCCTTCTCGAAGCCGCAGACATCGCCGCCATGGCCCCTGGAACCAACGCCGGAGCCTCTCACCCCGTCGTCGAAATCGGCAAGCTCGGCCCCATCATGAAGCAGAAGCTTGAGAACGACACCACGGCCTTCCTGCGCTCCTACGTCACGCGCCGCAACCGCAATGTCGATGCCTCCCGGGAGGCCGTTCTCAACTCCAAGTCCTACACCGACCAGGAAGCGCTCCAGCTTCACCTCATCGACCTCATCGCCCCCAACGACCGCGCCCTGCTCGACTCCCTCGACGGACGCACCGTCACCCGCTTCAACGGCAGCACCGTCGTCCTGCACACCCGCGGAGCCGTCCTTACTACAATCGAGCCCACACTGCGCGAAAGCATCCTCGACCGCCTCATGGACCCCAACCTGGCTGTCCTCATCCTGATCATTGGCGCCCTGCTCATCTATCTCGAATTCAACTCCCCCGGAACCATCATTCCCGGCGCACTCGGCACTCTCCTGCTGCTTACCTCTCTGTTCGCGCTCAACCTGCTGCCCATCCGCTACACCGCCCTCATGCTCATCATCGGAGCCTTTGTGCTTCTCATGCTTGAGGTCAAGTTCCCCAGCCACGGCATCCTTGCATCTGCCGGAATCATCGCCCTCATTTTCGGCACCCTCACCCTGGTCAACGGCCCCATTCCCGAGATGCGCGTGCACCCTGCCACCGCCATCGCCTCCGGCCTCGGCTTTGGGCTTGTCACATCCTTCCTCGTTCGCATTGCCTGGCGCGCGCGCAAATACAAGTCCATGCTCGGCCCTCAGGCCCTCATCGGCGCCACCGGAATCGCCCAGCAGCCCATCGCGCCCCACGGACAAATTCTCATCCACGGCGAGCTTTGGCAGGCCGAATCGACCACACCCATCAGCTCCGGCGAGCCCGTCCGCATACGCGAAGTCCGCGGTCTCATGCTGTTGGTGGAGCGGGTGACCACCGCCCGCTCTACACCCGATTAGCGCTCCGGTGCGGTACAATCGCTGCGGGTGACGCACAGATGAGCATTCCGACACTAATCGTAGTAGCGATAGTCGTTCTCTATCTCCTCAACTCCATCAAAATCCTCCGCGAATATGAGCGCGGAGTCATCTTCCGGCTTGGCCGCGCCCTGCCTCAGCCCAAAGGCCCCGGAATCATCCTCGTCTTCCGCCCCTTCGACCAGATCGTGCGCGTCTCGCTCCGCCAGGAGGTGCTCGAAGTCCCTCCGCAGGACGTCATCACCCGCGACAACGTCACCATCAAGGTCAACGCCGTCATCACCCTCCGCGTCCTCGACCCCGCTCGCGCCGTCATCGAAGTCACAAACTACGTCTACCAGACCTCGCAGTTCGCGCAGACCACCCTGCGATCTGTCCTTGGCGAAGTCGAACTCGACGGACTGCTCTCGCACCGCGATGCCCTCAATCAGCGCATCCAGACCATCATCGACCTGCGCACCGAGCCCTGGGGCGTTAAGGTCGTCAGCGTCGAGGTCAAGCAAGTCGATCTGCCCGAGTCCATGCTGCGCGCCATGGCCAAACAGGCCGAGGCTGAGCGCGAAAAACGCTCCAAAATCATCAACGCTGAAGGTGAATTCGCCGCCGCCCAGCGCCTCGTGGAAGCCGGCGATCTTCTTGCTAAGCAGCCGGTGACGCTGCAGCTCAAGTATCTACAGACGCTCGAAAATATCGGCGCCGAGAAGAACACTACCGTCATTTTCCCGCTACCTATCGAACTCATCGCCCTGATGGGCAATTTCGTCAACAACACGAACCCGAAGACCCCAAATGAACCCACGCAGAAATCTGAATGAGCATATACGACAAACTCGACGACGAACCCGAACGCACTGATACCGAATTTACGCTGGGCCTGCGTTCCATCCTCGGCATCTTCTTCGGCCTCGTGCTCATCTGCGGAGTCTTCTTCGGCTTCGGCTACTCGCTCGGACGCAGCAATGCAGTCAAGCCGTCCGCCGCGCCGCAGATAAATGCGCAGTCGGCCGCGACCGCAACTACACCGGCCCCGATCACCACCGTCGTCGATCAGTCTTCCCCGTCCAAAACAAACGATCCCTACGACTTCAACTCCAACAACTCGGCGCAGGCCAAACCCTCTGGAGCCGTCCTGCAGACCACACCGCCAGCTACGCCCTCGGCCACAACCACGCAGGTCCAGGGCGCCGCCACTCCCGGCGCTACATCTTCTGGAACCACGCCTCCAGCAAGCGCTTCGGCCGGGACCCAGCCGGCTGGATCGCTGCAGACAACGTCCATGGCCACCAGCCCGGCAAAATCCGCCACGGCCCCATCTTCTGCTCCCGCCGCTGCGCCCTCACAGTCGCCCATCATGGTCCAGGTGGCCGCCATCTCGCGCTCCCAGGATGCCGATGTGCTCATCTCCGCGCTGCAAAAACGCGGATTTAACGCTACCGCCCGCCGCGAGACTTCAGACCATCTCCTCCACATCCAGATTGGGCCATTTCCCACACGCCAGCAGGCCCAGGCCATGCGATCCCGGTTGATCAACGACGGCTACAACGCCATCCTGAAGTAGTCCCCTTAAACTTCTCATCTGCTTGTTGGTCCGGGCACAACTCTCTCTGCTTGCCAGCCATCGAAGTACTTTTGTATCTACATTATGGCTGAGACCTCTCCATCCAAACCCCACCAGGCCTGGGGCGACCGTATCCGCGCACTCCGCAACGTGCCCGCCGTCCTGCGCATTGTGTGGGAAGCGGGCAAGTCCATCGTCGTCTGGGGACTCATCCTCCGTGTCGTGGTCCCCTTGCTCGGCCTCGGCATCGGCATCGTCGCCGCCAAAATCGTCACCGGCGTCGCGCGCGCCCTCGAACACCAGCCGCAGTTCCCCTATTTCTGGTGGCTCGTCGCCGCTGAGGTCGCCCTTGCCCTGCTGACCGGAATCCTCAGCCGCGCCATCGACTACACCGATCAGCTCCTCGCCGACCGCTACACCCTTCACGTCAGCGTGCAGGTCATGCGGCAGGCCGCGCAGCTCGACCTCACCACCTACGAAGACCCCGTCTACTACGATCGCCTTGAGCGCGCCCGCGTGCAGGCCACCGACCGCCTTGCCATGATCCAGCAGATGGGCCGCCTCTTCCAGCAGATCATCCTCACCATTATCTGGAGCGGCGTGCTCATCTACCGCTCCCCCTGGATGATCCTGCTCCTCATCGGCGGCGTGCTCCCGTCCTTCTTCGGAGAAACCCACTTCGCCTTCCTCGGCTACGCCAAAAACTTCCGCCAGACCCCCATCAAGCGCCAGCTCGACTACCTCCGCCAGGTGGGCGGCAGCAAGGAGGCCGCCAAGGAGCTCAAGCTCTTCAACCTCGGCAACTACTTCACCGATCGCTTCAAAAAGCTCTCCCAGCAAATCTTCGAGGAAGACATTGCCCTCTCCCGCCGCAAGCTCCTCTGGGGCGGACTCCTCTCCCTCATCAGCACCCTCGGCTACTACGGCGCATACGTCTTCGCGGTCTACGAAGCTGTCACCGGACACTACCCCACCATCGGCGTCTTTTCGCTCGTCACCGTAGCCATTCAGCAGTCCAGCTCCAACTTCCAGCAGGCTTTCTCCACCGCCTCCGGCATCGCCGATCAGGCGCTCTTCCTCACCGACCTCATCGCCTTCTTTGAGATGAAGCCCACCGTACAGTCCAAGCCCAATGCTTCGCCTGCGCCGCGCCCCATCCGCCGCGGCTTTGAGTTCCGCAACGTCTCCTTCGCCTATCCCGGCACCACCCGTCGCGTCCTTGAGGACTTCAACTTCACCCTCAGCCCAGGCGAGCGCATCGCCCTCATCGGAGAAAACGGCCAGGGCAAAACCACCGTCGTCAAGCTCATCACCCGCCTCTACGACCCCACCAAAGGCCAAATCCTCCTTGACGGCATCGACCTCCGCGACTACGACCTCGACGACCTCCACAAAGAAATCGGAGTCATCTTTCAGGACTTCATGCGCTACGAAATGACCGCGCGCGAAAACATCGCCATCGGCCGCGTCGAACTGCCCCACACGCAGGAAGAAATCGACTCCGCCGCAGAAAAGAGCCTCGCCCTCGGCGTCATCCAGAAAATGCCGGCAGGCTACGAGCAAATGCTCGGCCGCCGCTTCGAGGGCGGCGTCGATCTCTCCGGCGGCGAATGGCAAAAGATCGCTCTGGCCCGCGCCTATCTGCGCGATGCCCAGCTTCTGGTACTCGACGAACCAACCGCAGCGCTCGATGCGAAGAGCGAATTGGAGGTCTTCGAGCGCTTCGCTGAGTTGACCGCGGGCAAAATGGCTCTGCTCATCTCGCATCGATTTTCAACGGTTCGCATGGCCGACCGCATCGTAGTTCTTGAGGGCGGCCATCTCGTCGAAGAAGGCACGCACCCGCAGCTCATCGCCCTCGGCGGCCGTTATGCATCCATGTTCGAAATGCAGGCCGCAAGTTATCGATAATGGAGATCTATGCCGTATCAAATCCCGGAAATAGATCAGGAATTCTTCGACCAGGCCGGTATCCGGGTGGAATCGCTTACCGAGCATGCGCTCGCGCAGCCCGCGCAGTGGTCTACCAACCATCGTCCTGTTGGCCCTCTGCCGATTCTTGATTCGCTTGAGCAGGTTCGTACGGCATTCCATACCCTGACGGATGAGTTGCAGCAACTCAAGCCGGATAGCGCTGCTTCTCTCCGCGATCTGCGCGAAAACCCACGCCTGCTCCACAGCGCAATTCTGGAGATGGCTGCCATTCGCCGCAAAATCTCTCGCTTACCACGCATCAACAACGAACCTCGCAACGCCGTCCTCGCGCGCGCCTACTTTGACGCGGCGCATTCCCTATGGAATGGCTCCGCGTTCCGCATCTACGTCAATGCGATTCAGCAGAAAGACCCGCTTGATCTGAATGAGCTCTGGGCCCTGCCTGCCTTCCTCAAATATGAACTGCTGCAGCTTATCCTCGCTCAAGCCAACGCATTGCTGCACGCTTCGCAGACAACTCAGTTTGAAGCGCCAACCCTGCTGGCCGCACGCATCCAAAGCCTCCGCGATATCGGGCACGTCGATTGGACATTGCTCATGGAGCCGCTCATCCTCTTTGATGCCGCGCTCAAACAGGATCCCACCGGCGCATACCCGCGTATGGATTTCGACAGCCGCGAGAACTACCGTAAGCGCATCGCGCAAATCGCACGCCGCTCCGAGTGCTCCGAGTCGCAGGTCGCCGCCATCGCACTTCAACTTGCCGAAGATGCGCACCAAAAACACGTTGACGATCCGCGGCTCCATGCGCGCCACGCACACATCGGCTACTACCTCATCGACAGCGGACTTCCCTCGCTGCTTACCAGCGTCGGCTACCACCCAACCTTCCTCGACCGTCTCCGCACGCTGGTGCGCCGCAACGCCGACGACTTCTACATCGGCGGCATTGAGATTCTCTCCGTCCTGCTTATCGCCGCCATTCTCGCCCCGCTCGTCCCCAACTACTCCATCATCGGTGGACTTACCTACGCCTTTATCATTCTTCTGCTGCCCGCAACACAGGCCGCGGTCGATTTCATCAGCAACACCACCACCTCGCTCTTCCAGGCCACGACCTTGCCCAAGCTTGATTTCAGCAAGGGCATTCCAGCCGAATACTCCACGCTCGTTGCTGTCCCTACCCTGCTGATCAGCGATAAACAGGTGCGAGAGCTTGTCTCGGAACTGGAAGTCCGCTTCCTCGCCAACCCCGACCCCAACCTCCACTTCGCCCTGCTTACTGATCTTCCCGACTCCGTCACGCGCCCTCGCGAAGATGACAACGACCCGTTAGTCGATCTGGCCGTTGAGCTTATCAACGATCTCAATCGCCGCTATCCCGCCTCAAGCAAACATGGCTCCTTCTTCTTCCTCCACCGCTTCCGCGTCTTTAATGCACGCCAGGGCGTCTGGATGGGCTGGGAGCGAAAGCGCGGCAAGCTGCTCGACCTCAACAAATTCCTCTCCGCCGCATACGATGCCTTCCCCGTCAAGGTGGGCCACATGCCCACGCTCGCGCAGGTTAAGTACATCATCACCCTCGACTCGGACACTCAGCTCCCGCCCGGCACCGCCGCCGCCATGGCCGGAGCCATGGCCCATCCCCTCAACCGCGCCATCATTGACCCCGTCCGCCGCATTGTCACCGCCGGCTACGGAATCCTACAGCCTCGCGTCGGAGTCAGCGTGCACTCTGCTACCCGCTCACGTCTCGCCGCCCTCTACTCCGGCCAGACCGGCATCGATATCTATACCCGCGCCATTTCCGATGCCTATCAGGATCTCTACGGCGAGGGCAGCTTCACCGGCAAAGGCATCTACGAGGTAAGCACGCTGCACGCCGTGTTCGACAAGCGTTTCCCGCGTAATTCACTTCTCAGCCACGACCTCATCGAAGGCGCGTACGCTCGTGCCGGACTGTTAACCGACATCGAGGTCATCGACGATTATCCATCCCATTACAGTGCCCACACACGCCGCCAGCACCGATGGGTGCGGGGAGACTGGCAGATCGCGCAATGGCTCTTTTCCCGCGTTCCTGACGAGTCCGGCCATCGTGTCCGCAACCCCATCTCCACCATCTCACGCTGGAAGATTTTCGATAATCTACGCCGCTCACTCGTCGAGCCCTTTACCTTCATCCTGCTCATCTCCGGTTGGCTTGGCCTGCCAGGCGGTGCGCTCTACTGGACTCTCGTCACGCTTTTCCTGCTCGTCGCACCCACCCTCGTTCACTTTGTCTTCAGGCTTGGCCACGCTCTCACCAGCCAGCAACAAGGAAGCATCAGCGGAGTCATGAATGGTCTGAGCCAGGCCATGTTTCGTGTCCTGCTCAATATCGCCTTCCTGCCGCACCAGACTATGTTTTCGCTCGACGCCATTATCCGCTCGCTTATCCGGCGCTTTGTTACCGGCGAGCGGCTGCTGGAGTGGGAAACCGCAGCTCAGGCCGAAGCCTCCCGGGGCAGGAGAACTTCCGTCGACAGCTACCTCGCTGCAACCTCCATTTTTGCCGCCGCCCTTGCCATCCTTGTTGCCGCTACTGAATTGCGCTCTCTACTCATTGCCGCGCCGTTCCTCATCCTCTGGGGATTCGCCAGCGGCATCTCGCTCTGGCTTAACCATCCGCCAAGCGAGCTCAAACACATCCTCCGCCCCAGCGGAAAAACATTCCTTCTCCATCATGCCCTGCGCATCTGGCGATTCTTCTACGAATACGGCGGCGAACGTCACAACCATCTCATTCCTGACAACGTCGAGGAGGGCGACCTTTTTGAAGCCGCCCGCGTCTCGCCCACCAACTTCGGCCTGCTGCTCAACGCACGCCAGGCAGCCGTACGCCTTGGCTTCCTTACCCTGCCAGAATTCACGGCACTCACCCGGCAAAGCTTTGCCACCATGGACCGCCTTCCAAAGTATCGTGGCCACCTCTACAACTGGTACAACACCCACACGCTTGAGCCGCTCCCGCCCATCACCATCTCATCGGTCGATAGCGGCAACCTGTGTGCCTCGCTCTATACTCTCCGCACCGGAGCAGACTCTTTCCTCGGCATGTCCCTGCTCTCGCGTCAGCTCTTCATGGGTCTGCGTTCACACTGGGAGCTGCTTCATCAACACAAAGACATCCCCACGACCATTGCCTCGCACCCGTTGCCCGCCTCCAACGCAGGCCTGCAGCAGTGGTGTGATTGGACCCTTGCCGCCGCTTCTCTACCTGACTTCACCGGCGTACCCGAAATCCTGCAACCATGCCCGAGCGAATCCGCCTGGTGGCTCCACGAAACAGGCGCCCGCATTCGCGCCATCAACGGACTCATCACCAGCTATGCTCCCTGGCTCCTTCCTGAGTTCGAACCCCTGCGGCAGATACCCGCTCTCGGCCTGCACGCGGACGATCTTTTTACACCGCTCAAAGATGCTGCCGCGTTCGCCAATCAGCTGGAAAATCGTCTCGCCCGCACCTGGGCCACCCTGAACATCACGGAAGATGAATCCAGCAACAGTCTCCTGGTTGAAAAGCTCCGTGCCGAGCTACCCGCCGTCAGTACCCGCCTCCGTGCCCTCGAAGCGGAAGTCCAGGCGATCTCTGCAGAAGCCTTCCAGAAGGCCGTCGAGATGGATTTCTCGTTCCTTGTACTGGAAAGCCGCCAGTTGCTATCCATCGGCTATGAAGTCGAAACCGGCAAACTGCACGACGCATGCTACGACATGCTCGCGTCCGAGGCCCGTATCGCTACTTTCCTCGCCGTCTCGCGCGGAGAGCTGCCGCATTCGAGTTGGTTCAAGATGGCGCGCACCCATACCTCAGCCTTCGGACGCTTCGTCCTGCTCTCATGGAGCGGTACCATGTTCGAGTACCTCATGCCCACGATCTGGATGCGTAGCTACCCTGGCACCCTCATCGAACGCTCGCTGGCATCCACCGTCGAAATCCAGCGCCGCTTCGTCCGCGCTATCGGGATACCCTGGGGCATCTCCGAGGCCGGCCACGCACAAACCGACGACGCCGGTCATTACCAGTACCAGGCATTCGGCATCCCGCAGATCTCCCTCAAATGGGACGCAACCGCAGGCCCCGTCATCTCGCCCTATTCAACCTTTTTGGCCTTGGGTGTCAACGTAAAGGAAGCGCTGCGCAACCTGCACCGCATGGAAAATGCAGGCTGGACTGGCGCCTACGGCTTCTATGAATCAGCCGACTACACCGCCTCACGCAAAAAGCCCGTTCTCGTAAAGGAATGGATGGCCCATCATCAGGGAATGGCCTTGCTCGCCATCCTGAATCTGCTGGACAACAACATCGTGCAGGAGTGGTTCCACGCCAACCGCGAGTTCCAGGCCAACGAACTCCTGCTCCATGAGAGATCCATCCACCCCACCATCCTCAAGGCCGAGCTGCGCCGGAACACGATATAAACCCTATCAGCTAAACCACAAAATACTTCGCCTGCGGATGATGAATCACCAGCGCGTCCGTGCTCTGCTCCGGCTCCAGGTGGAATCCCTCCGTCAGCCGCACGCCAATGTTCTTCTCCGGCTCCAGCAGCTCGAATATCTTCGCCTGGTCCTCAAGATTCGGGCATGCCGGATATCCAAACGAGTACCGCGATCCGCGATATTTCTGGTGGAACAGGTCCGTCACCCTCGGGGCATCCTCGCCGCCAATGCCCATCTCCGCGCGCATGTTTCTGTGCACCAGTTCCGCCAGCGCCTCCGCCGTCTCCACGCTCAGCCCGTGCACATACAGGTAACGCGTAAAGTCGCCCGCGTCGAACAGCTTCTTCGTCTCCTCGCTCGCGCGATGCCCAATCGTCACCACCGAGAAGCCGATCATGTCCATCTTCCCTGAACTCTTCGGCAGCAGAAAATCCGCAATCGAAAGTCCGCGCCCTTCGCGCTGCCGCGGAAACGTAATCCGCAGCCGCTCCTTGGTCGGCTCCTCCGACGTGTACACGATCACATCGTTCCCCTCCGACTGCGCCGGGAAATACCCATACACCGTCTGCGGGTGAAACCAGTCCTTCGCCTTGATCTCCGCCTTCAGCTCCTCAAACACCGGCCGGTACTTCTCCGCCACCAGCCGCACATAGTCCGTCGCCGAGGCCGTCTTCAACTGCCACTGGTTCTTGAACAGCGCCGTCTCGTTGATGTACCCGAACACCTCATCGAGATCAAAGTCCTTCTTCACCTTCACGCCAAAAAACGGCGGCGCCGGTATATCCGGCGGAGGTTGCACCCACAACGACCGCTCGGTTGAAGCCGGCCCCTGCGCTACATCAGCGTTTGCCGCTGCCGGCCGCACAAACACCTTCACCGTCCGGCCTTCCTCAATGCGCTTCGTCCGCGTCTCACCTTCCCTCGCCGTCAGGTCGCTCATCACGTGCAGCCCGGCAAAGGCGTCTTCGGCATAAAACACCGCCGACGAGTACTCCTTCCGCAGATCGTCTTCCACGTACTTCCGCGTCAGAGCCGCGCCGCCGCAAATCACCGGAGTCTCCAGTTGCAGCCGCTCCAGGTCCTGGATCACGTACTTCATCTCCAGCGTCGACTTCACCAGCAGCCCGCTCAGCCCGATCGCGTCCGCACTGTGCTCCTGCGCCGCCTTGATGATCACGTCCGCCGCCTGCTTGATGCCCAGGTTCACCACCTTGTACCCGTTGTTCGACAAAATGATGTCCACCAGGTTCTTCCCAATGTCGTGCACATCACCCTTCACCGTCGCCAGCACAATCGTGCCCTTCTGCGAGCCTTCCTTCTTCTCCATCTTCGGCTCCAGATACGCAACCGCGGCCTTCATCACCGCCGCCGAATCCAGCACCGACGGCAGTTGCATCTTGCGCGCGCCAAACAGCTCGCCCACCGTCTTCATCCCGTCCAGCAGCACCGTGTTAATCAGGTCCAGCGGTGTATATGTAACCAGAGCAGTTTCAATTACCTCTTCCAGCGTCTGCTTGTGCGCGCCCTGCCCAATGGTTCGCTCGCCGCGGATAATCAGTTGCTTCAGCTTGTCTTCCGTCGACAACGACTCCAGCGCAGCTTCATCTTCCTTCACCGCGTTCTTGTCGATCCCGCTGAAGTGCGCCATGTACCCCTGCAGCGGATCGCCTTCCGACCTGTCCTGGAAGATCAGCTTCCGCGCCAGCTCCACCTCGCGCTCCGGAATCTTGTACAGCGGATAGATCTTCGAGTAGTTCACAATCGCCGCATCCAACCCGCGATCGACCGCTTCCTTCAAGAACACACTGTTCAGCACGCGCCGCGCATACGCATTCAGCCCAAAGCTGATGTTGCTCACACCCAGAATCGTCTTCGCCGCAGGCAGCTCTTGCTTGATCAGCCGCACCGCCTCCAGCGTCTCCATCCCGGCGCTGCGGTAGTCCTCCTGCCCCGTCGATATCGGCAGCGTCAGCGCGTCAAATATCAAATCCTGCCCGCGAATTCCGTACTTCTCGGTCGCCAGCGCATAGATCCGCTTTGCAATCGCAAGCTTCTTCTCCGCCGTCAGCGCCATGCCGTCTTCGTCAATGGTCAGCGCAATCACCGCCGCGCCATAGCGCTTCGCCATCGGCAGCACTTGGCTGGTGCGCTTCTCACCATCTTCCAGATTGATCGAGTTGATCACCGGCTTGCCCGGAATCCGCTTCAGCGCCTCCTCGATCACATCCGCCTCGGTGGAATCCACCAGGATCGGCGCCGGAACCCGCGTCGCAATCTTCTCCAGCACCGCGTTCATGTAGCCCTTCTCGTCCTCGCCCACAATCGCGCAGCACAGGTCCAGCATCTGCGACCCTTCCGCCGCCAGTTTCTTCGCCAACGCCAGAATCCCGTCGTAATCCCCCGCGCGCACCATGTTGCGGAAGTGCTCTACGCGGGTCGTCGTGTTCATCTCTTCCGCCACCATCACCGGCTGCCCGTCGATCTCCAACGGAACCGCCGCGAACGCGCTCGCCGCAACGCTCTGCGGCTTCACCTCGCGCTTCGCCGGCGTCACGTCCTTCACCGCCTCCACCACCGCGCGCAAATGCTCCGGAGTCGTCCCGCAGCATCCGCCCACCACCTGCACGCCGTACTCCGTCACAAACCGCTTGTGGTAGGCCGCCAGCTCCTTCGGCGTCAGCTTGTACACCGCCTGTCCACCCTCGTTCTGCGGAAGCCCCGCATTCGGCAGCACACTGATCGGCTGCGTCGAGTTCTGGCACAGGAACCGCACCGCGTCATTCATCTCCGCCGGTCCCGTCGCGCAGTTCAGCCCGATAATGTCCGGCGTAAAGCACTCAATCGCCGCCAGCGCCGCGCCAATCTCCGTGCCCAGCAGCATCGTGCCGGTCGCCTCCAGCGTAATCTGCATCTGGATCGGCAGCCGTTTCCCCATCTTTCGCATTGCGTCCTGGCACGCCGCCAGCGCAATCTTCGCCTGCAGCAGGTCCTGGGCCGTCTCAATCAGCAGAACGTCCACACCGCCTTCAATCAGAGCTTCCGCCTGCTCCACATAGTTCGCCGCCATCGCGTCGTAGCTTATGTGCCCCAGCGACGGCAGCTTGGTCGTCGGCCCAATCGACCCCGCCACAAACCGCGGCTTGTCCTTGGTCGAGAAATCCCGCGCCACTTCCTTGGCCAGCTTCGCCGCCGCAATGTTCAGCTCGCGCGTGCGGTCTTCCAGCTCATACTCGGCCAGCACAATGCGCGTCGATCCAAAGCTGTCCGTCTCCACCACATCGCAGCCCGCCTCAAAAAAGCTCGCGTGAATGCTCCGAATGATCTCCGGCTTGCTCAGCACCAGCAGCTCGTTGCAGCCTTCTTTGCCCCAGTAGTCATCCACCGTCGGCGCATGCGTCTGGATATTGGTGCCCATTGCACCGTCGTACACCACCACCCGGTTCCGCAATACTTCAAGAAAGTCAGACATATCGTTCGATTTACCCGTCACCCGGACACACCTCTGCCCGGTATCTCTTTCATGCTACTGAAAGGATTCCCAAAACCCACACTCCGTTGCGTGGAAGTGCTGTTTTTCGCTGTTAAATGAAAGATTCCGGGCCCAAACCGAAGCCTGGCCCATCAGACCCGAACCGAATTCGGTTCAGCCTACGTCGTCTGCGCCGTCAACTCGCCCTTGGCCTGCGCGATGGACACCAACATGTCGTCCTTGCGCATCACCAGGTTGGTCGCATTCAGCGTGGCCAGCTCAAACCCGTGCCCGTGCGTAATCGCGTCCGTCGGACACGCCTCCACGCAGTACCCGCAGAAAATGCAGCGGTTGTAGTCAATGTTGTAGACCTTCGCATACCGCTCCGCGCTCGAAATCCGCTTCTCCGCCGTGTTGTCATCGGCCTCAATGTAGATGCAGTTCGAAGGGCACGCCGCCGCGCACAAATAGCACGCCACGCACTTCTCCAGCCCGTTCTCGTCCCTCTGCAGCACGTGCGCGCCGCGAAACCGCTCCTGCAGCATCGCCCCGCGCGTCGGCCCCGGCCCATCCGGATAGTTCTCCACCTCTGTCGGCTGGAACATCTCCCGGAACGTAATGCTCATACCCTTACCGATAGCGGCAATATTACGAACAATCGACATACTTCAAGTATACAGCGCGAAAAACCAGCCTCGCCAGTGCTCGGCCCGCACCTTTTAGGTCTCCGCCCAAATCCTCACCACGCTCGCCGGAACCACACCATCCCCATCCTCCAGCGCCTTCAACCACGCCCGCGCCTCATCCCGCAGCGGCCCCACCGCTACACCCCCAAACTCCGCCGGACACACCTCCAACCGCCGCAATGCCCGCCGCAGCAGCGACGCCGCGCCAACCGCATTCCCCTGCTTGTAATGGTGAAACGCCGCCGTCACCTGGATCAGCGCCTGCAGAAAGCTCTTCTCGGGCTCGTCCAGCCCCAGCCACACGCTCTCCCAGTGCTCATGCGCCTCGAAATACTCCGCGTTGCGATAGCAGCGCAGCCCTTCCGCCAGCGCTCCGGATTTCCAATCAAGGGGCACGTCTCCAGCATAGCGTTTTCGCCCTGCGCCGAAGACCATGCCCCAATCAGAACCCGTCCGTCGCCCTCAGGCCTCGGACTCAGCCTGCACTTCCCGAATCAGCGTCTTCATCTGCTCGCGGTCCGGCCCCTGCATCTGCAACTGGAAAGGCTTGCTCGCCTCGCCAAAGTAGATGCTGGTGTGCGGGAACGGAATCTCGATGCCCACCTCATCAAACTTCTTCTTGATGCGCCGGTTCATCTCGCGCCCCACCGTCCATTGCTTAATGGGAGCCGTCTTGAAGCGCGCCTTGATGATCACCGCGGAGTCGCCGAACTTGTCGAGCCCCAGAACCTCCAGCGGCTCCAGAATGATGCGCTTGAAATTCTCTTCCTTCATCAATTCATCGGCAACGCCTTTCAGGACCTCGACCACGTGGTCCGTGTCCTCCTTGTAAGCAACGCCCAGATCGAACACGTAATACGAATAACCGAATGTCATATTCGACAGCGTATTGATGGCTCCGTTGCGGAACACATGCACCGTGCCGTCCTGGCCGCGAAGCACTGTCGTGCGCAGATGAATCGCCTCCACCAGTCCGCCCGTCCCGTTCAAAACGGCGACGTCGTTCACACGGATCTGGTTCTCCAGCAGCATGAACATGCCCGAAATCACGTCATGCACCAGGTTTTGCGCGCCGAATCCAACGGCCAGACCAAGGATGCCGGCACCGGCCAGGATGGGCCCGATGTCGAATCCGGCCTCCTTGAGCGCCATCACAATGGCCAGAATCCAGATGCCCACGCCAAGCGATTTGCGCAGGATGCCGCCAATGGTCGCGGCTCGCTTTTCGAGCTCAATGTCTTCCCCGCCGCGCTGCGCCAGCATATGGGTCACAATGTGCGCGCGGAAACGCGGAAACCATTGCCGAATCGCCCGCGTGGTGATCCATGCAGCAAGCAGGATTACAACAATGCGGGCAAGGTGCCCGGCCAATGTGTAGATCTGACCGGAATCAGGGAGTGAAATATGTGGCAGAAGTAGCATTGGGCAGGCCCTCCTTACACCTGCAAAGGGTGGAACGCATTTATCTATACTAGAGAATTCCATCTGCAGGCGTCGGCTCTGCCCACGCGAATTGCAATTCTATTCCAATCAAAATTCACAGCAGGATGCTGCAAACCACAGCCAGGCCTCGCTACTTGCACACGCTGTCCAACTGTGTAACCGGCTCCGGTACAGTGGGCGGCGGCAGGCTATCCTTCAAATGCCGCATCACCAGGACTTCATACGCAAACGGTCCGCCGTTCACCATCCCCACCTCAGGGTCAATTGAATAGGCTCGATCCCGCTCCACCTTCTCCAGCGAAGCAAACCGGAAACCCTCCTGCCTGAGCATCTGGATCACAGCCGGCGCCATCAGCGTCGTAAACGCCGTGGCATGCAGCAGCAGCACATTCGGAATCTCATGCCCAAACGCCGCCTTCTGCCTCTCGCGCCCTCTTCGGATGAACTCCTTCGCAGAGGCCATGTAGCTCTGCTTCAGCCACGCAATACCCGCCTCGTCGTGCTTCGCAAGGCACCGCAGATAGGGATCGCTCCAGTCATCATCGTTAAAGTTCAGCGTGACCTCCGCGACTTTATACCCGTGCGCACGCAGCCAGCCCCGCACCGCCTCGTGCTTGGCCACCGTATCGCCCTCTTCCAGATACGGATACCGGAACCAGTGCCAGTCCGTCTTGCCAGCATACTGCTTCAGCGCCGGCTCATCCTCTGCAAGCTCGTGGATGTAATCCGCTGCCGTCACGTCTGACAGCGCCGGATGCGACCACGTGTGGTTGCCGATCTTCATCCCCGCATCCATCCACACCTTCAGCGCCCCGTGCGTGTCCGGATCATCATCCAAATCCACCGCCGTCACAAATCCGTAAACGCCCTTCAGGTGGTTCGCCCGCAGCACCTCCGTCAGCCGCGTCGCAATCCCAACACGTGTGTCGTTATCGGGAAGACCGCCCGCCGCCGGAAGATCATCAAACGTAAGCGCCACCACCGGATGCCGCTTCAACCGCACCACCGGCGCAGCCGTCTTCTCTGCCACGCTCGCCTGAGCCCCAAACGCCTGCGCGCCCATCGCGCCTAACCCCAACACGACCGCCCACACAATGCAACTACGCTTCATACACTTGATTTTCTCTGATTCTCCGGCCCCGCACCACAGCACCCGGCACACGGCTCATACTTGCCCAGGCATTTCCAGCCCTGGCATGAGTTGGACTCAATTCGCTTCAGAATGTCTGCGTGAAATCCCCGCCCTAAATTCCGGCGTACCAGGCGTAGCCACCCTCCGGATCAACCGAGCCCAGCCCGTCGCCGAACTTCCTGATATCGTCCGTCGCCGTCATCTTGATCACGTACTTCACGCTCTTGTATCCCAGTTGCCGCGGAACCCGCAGCCGCAGCGGCCCGCCAAACCCCACCGGCAAATCCCCGCCGTTCATCCCCCACGTCAAAAACGTCTGCGGATGCAGCGCATTGCCCTGTTCTCGTCAACTGAGTTTCCCGCCGGCGTTGCCGGCCCACGCGGGATGAAGCCGATAGCGTCGGCGCGCGTCTTGCAGATTATTACTCGCAAAGCCTGGTATGGGCTTTGTTTCTTTTCCGATGAGAATTGAAATTGCCCGCAACCACAGGACCACGCTAGCCGCGTGTGGCCGGCTTCGATCGAACACGTGGAGTGGCCGAAACGGGAGGTCTCGCGGGGGCATGTTCGGTGAATTGATCGTGCAGCACCACATTGAGCAGCGCCTTATGGACCCGGATGCGGCCGTTGTATTCGATGAGGCCGAGCCTGCGAAAGCGATTCATGAAGAAGCTGACGCGGGAACGGGTTGTGCCGACCATCTCTGCCAGAGTTTCCTGCGTGATGGGAGGAATCAACCGCTCCGGTTTTCCCGGCTCACCAAATTCGGCCAGCAAAAGCAGAATCCTCGCCAAACGCTTTTCGCTGGAGTTGAAAAGCTGATCGACAAGATCAGCTTGGGCTCGCATGCTCCGGGTCAGCAGAAATTTCAGGAACCTTTCGGACAAGGAATGCTCCTGGTGCATCACGCGGATCATCTCCTCCCTCGCGATGCGGAGCGCCACACAGGCGGAAACCGCGCTTGCGGTGGCCAAATGCAGCCCGCCCACACTCGCCAGCGACTCCTCTCCAACGAATTCCCCGGCGGAGAGAAGCGCGACTGTGGCCTCCTTCCCCTCGTGCGAAACGACGGTGAGTTTTACTCGGCCCACTCGAAGATAAAAGATGGCGTCCGCCGGACTTCCCTGCGTAAAGAAGGACTGCTTGGGCTGCAAGTGGACGAGTGTTTTGCCCACTCCTGCTTGCTCCAAAAAGGTGGCGACGTCAAAGGTCATGATTCTCACATCTTTCTCTTCAATCAGCCGTTCCGGATAGAGCCCTTATCAAAGCTGCCCGAAAAGCTATCCGGGATGTAGAGCCTCCATCGCTCTTCCTATCGCGGTGGTGCAAGGATGGGCCGCTATGAAATCCGCGAAAATCCCTTCCGGACCGAATGGCCAGACCCGGCTCAACTCACCTTGCGCCATGTCCCGTGATTGACGCAGGATTTGAAGAGATCTCGCCCCCCGGGGGGCCATGTCCCTTAAGCAACAGATTCTACGCGCTTAGTTTTGCCATCTGTGTCAGGTATCGGACACAACCCGAGGTCTCCTTCAAATACTGTGAATGAGGCATAGAAACGGCGATTGAGTTTTACCTGAAAGTGAGGGAACATTGCCCACGGGCGGATTTAAGAACACTCTGCTGAACGCTCTGGATGCGGACGTCATTGCGCGCCTCCGTTTGCAACCGGTGAAATTCGAGCTGAAACACGAAATCGAGTATCCTGGCGACCCCATCGATAGTCTCTATTTTCTCGAAGAGGGGATGGCGTCAATGACGACAACCTTCAAGGATGGGTCTCAGGTCGAGGTAGGCATGTTCGGCTATGAGTCGGTCATCGGCGTCTCAGCTCTCATGGGAACTAAACAGAGTCTGAATCGCGTCTACACCCAGATTGCCGGCCATGGCTATACCTGCCAAGTGGGCGACGCCAGTAGAGAGTTCCGCCTGGGCGGCGCCTTTCAGTTTCTGGCTCTGCGCTACGTTCAGGCACAACTGGTTCAGGCAATGCAATCGGCCGGATGCAATGCGAAGCATAACTTCGAACAGCGCTTGGCCCGCTGGCTGCTTCTCTGTGCGGACCGCTCGCACAGCGACACGTTCAAGATATCGCATAAGTTTCTGGCCGATATGCTGGGAGGCGTTCGTCCCACAATTTCTACCACCGCCGGAATTCTCAAGCGAAAGGGACTCATCGAATACACTCGCGAGGAGATCCGTATCCTCGATTTCCCCGGGCTTACGAAGGCCTCTTGCGAGTGCTATTCAATCATCAAAGAATACCTCGACAATTACACAAAATTCGACACCGCAATCACGGAGTAGCCGGGTGCCATCCTGGCGCAAACTGGGGGTGGCGGGTTCAGCCTAACTCTTCTGACGCCGATTCCACCACAAACTGGGGGTTCCCCGTCCAAGCTCCGCTTGGGCGGGAGGCAAGACACCGTCCCGCCCCGAACCGAAGCCGTCCGACCCCTGTCTCGTAGACAGAGGGAACATAAACCCTAGTCCAGTCCCAGCTTCTCCCACATCGCATCCACCCGCGCCTTAGTTTCCGCGTCCATCGCAATCATCGGAGGCCACGGCCGCGTGAACCCTTCCGCCGCCCACTTCCGCGTCGCGTCAATCCCCATCTTGCTGCCGTAGTTCGGCAGCCGAGACGCGTGGTCCAGCGAATCCACCGGCCCCAGCGTGAACTGCACGTCTCGCTCCGGATCGATATTGTTCGCCACCCGCAGCGTCACCTCCGCCAGGTCCTGCACATCGCAGTCCTCATCCACCACAATCACGCACTTGGTGAACATCGCCTGCCCCATCGACCAGATGCCGTTCATCACCTTGCGCGCCTGCCCCGCGTAGCTCTTCTTGATCGACACAATCATCAGGTTGTGGAACACCGCTTCCACCGGCAGATTCACATCCACAATCTCCGGCAGCGTCAGCTTCATCAGCGGTAAAAAGATCCGCTCCACCGCCTTGCCCATCCACGCGTCTTCCATCGGAGGCTTGCCCACAATCGTCGCCGCGTACACCGGGTCCTTGCGGTGCGTAATGCACGTAATGTGGAAGACCGGATACTCCTCCTCCATCGTGTAGAACCCCGTGTGGTCGCCGAACGGCCCCTCTACGCGCAGCTCATCCAGCTTCACATACCCTTCCAGCACAATCTCCGCATGCGCCGGAACCTCAAGGTCCACCGTCTCGCACTTCACCAGTTCCACCGGCTTCTGCCGCAGGAACCCCGCAATCACAAACTCCTCAACCTCCGGCGGAGCCGGCACAATCGCAGCAAACGTCGTCGCCGGATCGGTCCCAATCGCCACCGCCACTTCCATCCGGTCGTCTTTCACGTTCCCCAACGCAACCGTACCGCCCGCCGTCTCCGCCATGGCCTGCACACGCGCCGCGGCCGAATCCCCAGCCGCCGCCCGCAGACGCTCCCGCAAATGCTCCGCCGCATTCTTCTGCCGTTGCCAGTGCATGCCCGTCGTCTGCCCGTCATACACCTGCATGCGGTACATCCCTACGTTGCGCTTCCCCGTCTTCGGATCGCGCGTCACCACGCACGGCAGCGTAATAAACGGCCCGCCATCCAGCGGCCAGCACGTCAGCACCGGAAAATCCAGCACGCTGAAGCCTTCCCGCAGAATCACCTCTTTGCACGGAGCGTCCTTCGCCGCCACCGTCTTCGGAAAGAACTTCCCCACCTCCGCCAGCATGGGCAGCATCTTCAGCTTGTCCAAAAACCCTTCGGGAGACTTCACATCCATCAGCGCCCGAATCCGCCCGGCAATCTCATCCAGATCGTCCACCTCGAGTGCCATCTGCATCCGCCGCTCGCTGCCGAACTGGTTCATCAGCACCTGCGCGCCCGCGTGCCCTTTCACCCGCTCAAACAGCAGCGCCGGCCCACCCGGAGCATACTTCTCCGCGCCCTTCTTCAAGGGCGCGCCCCGCCGCCCAATCCCCCGCCGTCCAATCTTCGAAACGCGGTCGGTAATCTCCGCCATCTCCAGCACCGGATCCACCTCTTCGCGCACGCGCTTCAGCTCGCCCGCCTTGTCCAGCGCCTTTATCCACTCTCTTAGGTCGTTGTATGCCAATGTCTTCCCCTGCGCTCTGCGGTAGTCAGGCGCACTCCTCATTCTACTTGCCGCTTACGTCGTCAGCCGGTCTGCCGAGATCGGCTTCACCTGCCACACCCGCAAATCCCGCAGCGTCCCCTTCGGCCCATGCACCCGCAGCCCCATCGCCGGAGCCTCATTCCCCGCATAGTAAAACCGCTTCGTATACGCCGCCGAACCCTGCACAATCAGCTCCGCCACCGAGCCATCAATATAGATGTGCGCCTCAATCCCATCGCCACCCGCCGCCGGAACCCGCACACCATCCACCTTCACCGCATCCCCGTCCACCGGATCATACCCCACCGTCACCACCGGCTCCGCCATCTCGCCCGTCGTCAGCCTTCCCACCAGCTCCACCTTGAACGGCTCCCGGCCGCGCGCCAGTCTCGCCAGCATCTCGCCCGTCGCCGACCGCACCGCCAACCGCCTGCACTCCGCCGCAACATCGGCTCCCGGAACCAGCCTCTTCTCGCCCTCGCGCAACCTGCGCACCGCCGACAGTACTTCTATCCCCAGCGTCCCGTCCGCGCGCAGCGTCAGCACGCGCGGCAGCGACATCAATCCAGCCCAACCCGATGCCTTATACTCCGCCAGCGGACGCGTCTCGTTAATCCATCCCCACACAATCCGGTTCCCAGCTAGATCCAACTGCGTCTTGGCCGCGTAATACGTCCCGTAATCCAGCTCCCCGTATCGCTCCGCATGGAACCGCATCGTCCCGTCATCCAGCACGCCCGTCTGCCAGTGCACCTTCCCCTTGGCCGAGTAGATCAGCACATGCTTTCCGCCCAGCGGAAACAGCTCCGGACACTCCCACATATCGCCCGTGTCCACCGGATTCGCCGCATCCTTACCCGACCCCGCTCCGCTCGCCACCGGATGCAGATACTCCCACTGCCGCAAATCCTTCGACCGGTACAGCAGCACTGCTCCACCCTCATGCGGTACGCCCGACCCCACCGTCATGTACCACACATCGCCCTGCCGCCACGGCGAAGGGTCCCGGAACCCCGTCTCCCGCATCCCCACCGGCGGAGCCGCAATCACCGGCTGCGCCCGCTTCCGCCACACCTTCAGCTCCGGATCATCCGACGTCGCCAGACACTGCGTCTCGCGAAAGCTGTGCACTCCATCGCGCAGCGTCGCATCGTTCTCCGGCGCGCTCACCACGCCCGTGTACAGCACCGCTACTTCGCCGCCATCTATCACCGCCGTGCCGGAAAAACACCCCTGCGCATCCGGCCCACCCGGCGTCGGAGCCAGCGCCACCGGCAAATGCCGCCAGTGCACCAGGTCCGGGCTCACCGCGTGACCCCAATGCATATCGCCCCAGTACGCCCCATCCGGGTTGTACTGGAAAAACATGTGGTACTGCCCCTTCCAGTACACCGGGCCGTTCGGATCATTCGTCCAGTTCCGCTTCGGCAGCAAATGGAACTGCGGCCGCCGCGGATCACGCGCCAACCTCGCCTCCAGCGCATTGTGCGCACCAGCATCCGCCCAAACCATGCCCCGAACATTCGCTACGCCCGAAGCTCCCGCCAGCACCACACCCGCCTTCAATAACTCCCGCCGATTCATTCCACCCCTCCCGGCCACCGCCAAGTCTAATCGATCAACCCTTGCTGCTGCCCGCACTCACCCCGCCCTGCCCACCGCGACCAGCGGGCGCGCCGCCGCGTTCACCCCGCCGCGAATGGCGCGAAGTGCGTGTGCCTGGACGGCGAGTCCCGCTCGTTTAAAATCAAAACTGTAAGGAGCACCCATGATCCGAACCATCAGCGCTCTCGTCCTATGCGCAGCCCTCCCCGTGGCCGGATATTCCCAGACCCACCGTCCCACCGACCGCGAGATACTCATCAAGGTAAGCCGCACCCTCGCCAACGAGCAGGCCTTCAACGGCATGACCATCATCCCATCTGTCTCGCACGGAGTGGTCACCCTCACCGGAACCGTAACCAGCTACGCCGCTAAAGTGCTGGCCTCCACGGAAATCTCCGGCATCAACGGCATCAAGACGGTCCTCAACAACCTCAACGTCGTACCCGCCGGGTCAAATGCGCAGACATCTGCTCCTGCTCCCGCGCCACCACCAGCCTCCCAGGAACTACCCCCACCGCCGCCGTCTACGCAGGAGTACACCAGCATGCAGACCGTCAACCTGCCTGCCGACACCTCCCTCCCCGTGCGCCTCGTCGAAGGCATCAACACCAAGAACGCCCAGGCCAACGATGTCTTCCACGCAACGCTTCTTTCTGACATCACAGCCAACGACTTCGTCCTCATCCCGCACGACACCGTCTTCATCGGACGCGTCATCAGCGCGCAGTCCGCGGGCCGCTTCACCGGCTACCCTGAGCTTTCGCTTGAGTTGACTGGCTTCATCCTCAACACGCCAAATGGCCCTGACCGCATCGGACTCATCACCAACCCGCTCTCCAGCAAGGGCAAGGGACGCGGCAAAAATACCGCCGAAAAGGCCGGAGGTGGCGCGGCTCTCGGGGCCATCATCGGAGCCCTCGCCGGCGGAGGTGAAGGCGCAGCCATCGGAGCATTGGCCGGTGGTGGACTCGGCGCCGGAACCAACATTCGCCGCGGCCAGGAGATTGACCTCAAGCCCGAGCAACTGCTCACCTTCAAGACCAACTCGGCCGCTTCCGTCCCCGTCTACCTCGACAGCGGCAGCCAGATCATCCCCAACCCCGCCACCATGACCGAGGTCTCCAACCAGCACCCCCCCAACGCCAACAACCCGAACAACTCGAACTACCCAAACAACCAGTAGCGGCGGGTGGACCGGGTCTGAAAAATGGTGAGGATGTGCGTGTCGATGAGGACGATCACCCGTTAGACTTTGCCCGGCGACGCGGCTTCACGGCGCGCACTTCTTTGATAAGCCGGGGCACATCGGTCTCGGTGTAGCCTTTTGGGTTGCGTCCTTCCGCATATTCGCCCAACTCATCCAGCGTCCGCCGCGCCTGCTGTGCAGAATAGGTGCGGAAGGCTTCACGGAAAAGCTCGCTCATGGTGCGGCTGTCCCTCCGAGCCAGCGCCTCTGCCCTTTGTGCAAGCTCAGGCGGCAGGCTGATCGTGTAGACCTTCGATTTCCTTGCAGTAGCAGTAGCCATACCAGAATATTATATTGTAATGGATTCCATTACAACCAATGCCTCGGGCGGGTGGCCAGCCTAATAACCCCTTGTGATGCAGATCCCCCACAACCGGGGGTGCCCCGTCCAAGCTCCGCTTGGGCGGGAAAGATCGAACCTCTCTCACCCACCCCCCACCTCGCTTGAGCGAGGCCCGGCAGAAGCCCCTACCAATCGGGGTCCCCACAGGCACTCGGGGTCCCCGGCAAGCGGCTTTTGCTTGCTTGGGTGAGGACAGGTCTTCGTCTGTAGGGTGATTTCTAGTCCGCGGATAAAATCGCGCCGTCACGCGCGTACCGCACTGCCGGTAGGCCGGAGTGGAGTCGTCAGACGAAACGACCCAACAAATGGACGAACGTAGCCCGGACACGAAGGGGCCGCACCTTGTCCGCGCGCCTCTAGCCGCGCCCGAATGGCATCGCCCTTCACTCTTTTCCTATCGATCATGGGCTGGTACGTCAGTACACCCCTCCAGACCCAACCCTGGGGCTGTCTCGAAATACTCCGGCATGCGACCAGCGGGACCAGCTCCCTACCATCCTTTTTGCGATGGCGCGAAGCGCGTGTGCCCGTGCGGCCAGCACTGTCAACCCCTCCAGCCAAAAATTCCTCACAACCAACTCATTCCAAAGGCCAAAAATCTGCGCACCCGATGCATTTGAATTATTCCAATTCGCTATAATAGAAACAGTAGAAAAATTCCAAGGGCCGCCCCTGCAAAACGCAGGCGCGGCCCTTTTCCATTGCGCTTTTCTTCTTACCGGAGCCTCAAAATGCCTGCATCTATCTCCCAACTCGAACCCGGCCGCCCCGCTGTACCGCTCCCGCAACTCTCCGTCGCTCAAGAATTTACGGCATCACCCAGCCGAATCAATACTTTACCGCCAGTCGCAGCTAACTTCGTTCAGAATCAATATCTTCCGGACTCAACCTGTCGAATCAATAACTTGGCCCCAAATCCCAAACCTCCAACCCAATCAAATCAATATTTTGCGCGCATTTATCCGGCTGCATCACGCAACGAAAATCCGGCCCGGTTTACGCCGCCGTCGGCTCAATCTCCACCAGCGGATACCCCAGCCGCTTCCACTCGTCGAAGCCGCCCAGCAGCGGACGCACCCGGCTCACTCCCATCCTTCGGATCGTAAGCGCCATCTTGGCCGCCGTCGCCTCGCTCGGGCACGTGCAGAACAGGATTACGTCGCGATCCCGCGGAATCTCCGCGCACCGCGCCACTAACTTGTCTGGAGACAATAAGATAGCTCCGGGAATGGTTCGCGGGTCAGGCAGGTAATCCAGCGGATGCCGCAAATCCACGATAAACACCGGCTTGCCGTCATCCAGCATGGCCTTCACCTCTTCCGGAGCCACACGCGCCATCCGTATCTCGTTCATGAACGCCTTTTGACGCAGGAACCGCCACACCACGAAGGCCACCAGAAGCAGTACAAACAGCACTACCCCGAACCGCGCAACCCACGCAAAGGCATTGGGATGCTGCTTCAGAACATCCCCAAAGAACCGCCCCGTCAGCGTGAAGGACAGACCCCACAGCATGATTCCGATCGCGTCATACACGGCAAACAGCCGGTATGGCATCCCCGTCTGCCCGGCAATCGGAGGAGCCACCGTGCTCAGCCCGGGCAGGAACTTCGCCACCACCAGCGCCTTCACTCCGTGCTTGCCAAAGTAGTCCTCAGTCTTGCGCACGCAAGTGTTGCTCTCCATGGAAAGCCGGCACAGCAGCTTCACCACCGCCCCGCCGTAGCGCTTGCCCAGCCAGTACCAAAGGCTGTCGCCGATCAGGCTGCCGGCAAGGATCGCCAGCATCGCCAGTGGCAGATTCATTTTGTGAGTGGCAGTCAGGGCCCCGGCGGTCAGCAGCAACGGTGCGCTCGGAATCGGCACACCCAGCTGCTCCACCAGCACCCACAGGAAAAGGATCAAGTAACCGTATTTGAGGAAGAAATCGAGCGCAACCGGCATGACTTACAGCCTTAAGAAAAAGAACACCTGTAGAACAGATGCCGCTCACCCGGAATTGATGCTCCGAAAATGAAGGCCCTCCCGGTTATACAGGGAGGGCGATTGATTAGGACTCAACCATAAGGATGGAAATTCTTCAAACAACTCTGTCTCGAAACCAGTTCTGCACCATTCTCAGAGCATAGCCCACAAGTTTTACTTCTTCACCCGCACCCTCGGCTCAACTGACATGCCCGGCCGCAGCAGGTGGTTGGCAATCTGGCTTGGCTTGGTGAAGTCAATGCGCACCGGAACCCGCTGCACCACCTTCACGTAGTTGCCCGTGGCATTCTCCGGCGGAAACAGGCTCAATTCCGATCCGGTCGCGCCGCCGATCTGCGTCACACGTCCGTCATACTTCCGTCCGCCGTACGCATCCACGCTGATCACCACCGGCTGGCCCGCCCGCATGTGGTCCAGTTGCGTTTCCTTGAAGTTCGCCGTCACCCAGATATTGTCGAGCGACACCAGCGTCATCAGGTTCTGTCCCACGCTTACGTTCTGACCCACTTGAACGCTTTTGCGCGTGATGATGCCCGCATCCGGTGCAATGATCTTCGTGTAGCTCTGGTTCAGCTTCGCCTGTTCCAGTGCCGCCTTGGCCTGCTGGACCCTGGCAGCGGCTTCATCCGCCTTGGCCTGCTGGATCGCCACCTGCTGCGGCCCGGTTTGTGCGTTATGATAGCCAGCCTGAGCCCCGCTTACGCGGTCATGTGCAATGTGAACCGCATCCTGTGCTCCCTGCAGATTTGCCTCAGCCTGCGCCACGGCCGCCTTGTTCGCCTGCGCTGCGGCCACCGCTGCATCGTATTGCTGCCTGGAGATTACGTCCTTCTCAACCAGCGGCGTGTAGCGCTCGAGATCCTGCTGCGATTTGACTGAGTTCGCCTTGGCCTGGGCCACGGCAGCCACCGCGGCCTGGAGTTGCTTTTCTGCCTGCGCCACGCCGGCCCGCGCACCGGAAAGATTCGCTCCCGCCGAAGATAGCGTTGCCCCGGTATTAATGTGCGTGACCGGGACACTCACTTTGGCCGCCTCGTACGCGGCTTCCGCACTCGCCAGGTTTGCTTCATCCTGCTGTACGGCAGTCTGGAAGTCCGTCGGATCCAGCACCGCGATCACCGTGCCCTTGTCCACGTACTGGTTCTCTTCAACCTTCACCTCGATCACGTGCCCGGCAATACGCGAGCTGATCTGGATAAGGTTCCCACTGATCTGCGCATCATCGGTGTTCTCGTAATACGTGGAGTGCCACCAGAAAAGAAATGCGCCGACCGCCAGAATTGCCACCAGGCCGATCACGACATACCGGCGGCGTGATTTGTTGCGCGGATCTGTGGGCTCGGGCTCCGTACTACTGCCCTTCTGAACCGGCTGGTTTTGCGCCCTGTTGTCCTGCTCTGGATTTTCGTCCGCCACAGTTACTTTCCTCCCACATACATCTCGTAATCATTGCCGGCCACGCCCAACGCGCGTGCCAGTGACAGCTTTGCCATGTTGTGCTGGTAAAGGCTGCTCACATACAGGGTATCGGCCTGCGCCATAGCGGATAGCGCTTGCGAGACGGCAAGGTTGTTATCCACTCCCGCCTTGTACCGCTCCTGCGCCTCATTCAAAGCCTCACGCGCCAGATCTACATTGCTGCGCGCCACCCCTACTTGCTTCTCTGCTGCCTGAATATCAAGGATGCTGTCCCGAACGTCCGCGCTGATCTGGCCTTGCAGATCACTCAGCCGCGCACGCTCTGCATCCAGCCGCGCCTGCGCCTGTTTGGCGTCGCCGCGCAGTCTGGCTTCTTCAAATACCGGCACGTCCAGCGTCCCCGTAGCATCGCCTGTGCCGTGCGAATGCGAGGGGTTCACACCAATATCGCCATAATCGCCCTTGAACTTTATCACCGGCAGCCGTTCGTCGGTCGCAGCCTTCCGGGCGTGTTCCGCCGCCGCAACCTGCTCACGCAAAGCCTTCAGATCACTGCGTGCGGCCAATGCCTGCTTCACCGCCGTATCCGCATCCAAATGGTCCAGCGGCGCATATGGCTCCTGGCTGGTCAGCTTGAACTTCTGGTCCAGCGGCAGACCGATAGCGCGGGCCAGCGCAATCCGCTCTTTGGCATACACATCCTTCGCCGCAATCAACGACTGCTGCTGCGTCTGGTAGTCCACTTTGGCGCGCAGTACATCGAGTAGCGGAGCCGTTCCGGCCTTATGATTATCGTCCGCCTGGTCCAGCGAGATTTTCGCCGTCGAGACCTGCGCTTTCGCTTCGTCAATCCGGCTCTTGTCCGCAATGCAGGTCAGATACGCGTTGCCGACAGTCAACACCACCATGTCCCGCGCGTCATACACTGACAGCTTCGCAGCTCGAAAATTGTGCTTCGATGCCAGGTAGCTCTGCAGCGCGGAAAGGTTCAGCAATGACCAATTCAAGGAAGCCCGAATATCTGTATAGCCGTAAGGCCCGATGATTGATGGGAATCCTGGAATCCGAAGTCCCTGCGCCTGCAAATCTGTCTGCTGCACTGAAGCCTTCAGACTAGCGTCCACCGTCGGCAACAGCGATTGCAGCTCGGTAAGTTGCTGGCCGTGGGCGGACTGCGTGCTTTGGCGTGTCAGGATCAGGCCCAGGTTGTACCTCAGCCCCCGCGCAATGGCGGCGTTCAGTGATAACGGCAGCACCCCACTGGTCGCCTTTCCTTCCCTCTGGCTGCCCTGAAAGGTCGTGCTGTTGATCTGCGGCTGCGCTACAGGCAGCGGCGAGCTCTGCTGCACCTGGAACGCATACGCCGCTGGGCAGATGATCGCCGGCAACAGTACAGCCAACAGCAAGCCGGAATACACGAACCCTCTCCGGCGGCGGGAACTTGCCTTCAACACAAAAGCTCCATTACGGGAAATAGCTCCAGATCACGCCTCTGAAGCGATCAAAAGCCATTCTTCAGGTTACTCGTTTTGGATGCCCCGGCACTGGAAAGTATTCAAAAAAAGAGCGAGTTAACCGGCCGGCTTTGGCCCCCCGCAATCCAAATACGCCAACCGGCAAGGCATCCTGTACCTATTGCGCCGAGGCGGTATTCTGCCGCGCAATCTATGCCTGTGCAGCCGCCGCGTGCACCAGTGAAGTTGCCAGTGAGCACAATGCCTGCCGGAACAGCTCACTGACCTGCCGCGGCTGCCAGTCATGAGCCGCAGCTTTGTTCAGCGAGGCAGCAGCAGCCGCGTTGTCCCAGCCCAGGATCGCACGCTCTACAAAAATGGTCCGCTGCGCTACAGGCAGCTTGTTCAACCAGTCACGCAGTCTCCCGCGTTCCGGGCCGTTCACAATTCTCGCGAGCTGACTGGCTGAGATTCCCGTTGAGGCAAGATCATCTCCATCAATGCAGTTCCCGCTGGCATTCTCCATATGCAATGGAATATCAAAAGCTTTCGGATCTGCTTTACTCAGGCGGGAAACTGCCGACTCTACCAGTACCTGCCGCGCTGCTTCAACCGAGGCGTTCGCCTCTGCACACGGATCTATCCTGGTCTCAGCCACCGCTGTTTCCACCAGTTCCACCGCCTGGGACTCATCTCCCATCATCAGCGCAGCAATCTGGTACAGCTCGCCCGCTGCTTCATGCACCTTTGCCTGGGCATCCTGACAATCGCTGTCCGCCATTCCCGTCTCCTTACATTGCTCCTTCATCCTCAAGCAGCGGCCTTACCGAGTCAACCGGATGCAGTCCGCACGTCATCTTCAAGATGCAGTAACCTGCTCAGGCGGCTCAACTTTCATCACTCATTCATCTCCCGGCGATAGAAAATGATCAGCTTACCCAGGAATCGCTACACTGGAACCTGAGTCTGGAACCGCGTTCAACATGCCCCGAACCCAAAAACGGAAACTAAGCCGGTTCATCGGAAGAGACGAATCCTGGCTGGACTTCAACCGCCGCGTGCTGGAGGAAGCCCAGGACAACAAGAATCCCCTGCTCGAACGCGTAAAGTTTCTGGCCATTACAGCCAGCAACCTCGACGAATTTGTAGAGATCCGCATCGCCAGCATCCTGCAACGGATTGAAGATGGCTATTCGGAAAGCGGCGAAGAGGGACACACCCTCGAACAGTCGCTCGCCGGGATCAACGAAAACATGCACCGCTTTGTTGAGTCCCAGTATGTCTGCTGGAACCGCCAGCTTCTTCCCGCACTGCGCGCAGCCGGTGTGCGCGTCCTCGGCTGGGACGCAATGGACGACAAGGCCCGTAAAGAGGCGACCGCCTTTTACCAGCGCGAAGTCGATCCCCTGCTCACCCCGATCACCATCGACCCTGCCCACCCTTTTCCTCGCGTCCTCAACAAGGCCCTCTGTATCGCGCTTCTCCTGCGACGGAAGCGCCACGGCTCGGCAGGTCCGGTCCTGGGAGTCGTTACGGTGCCGCGCGCCCTGCCGCGACTGGTCGCCCTGCCCTCGCCATCTGGCACACACGATTATGTATTCCTGCACGACCTCATTGAACGCAACGCCGCCGCCATGTATCGCGGCTATGAAATCCTCTCCAAGGCCGCCTTCCGGGTCACACGCAACAGCAATCTCTACTTCCAGGAAGAGGAATCCCGTACTCTGCTTGAGACCGTTCGCGCCGAGTTGCACAACCGCCGCAAAGGTGACGCAGTACGGCTTGAGATCGAGAAATTGGCCGACCCCGTGATTGTTGACCGCCTGCGCACCAACTTCGAACTTGAGGAGTCACAGGTCTTCCCTACCGACGGACCGGTCAACCTGTCGCGACTCATGCAGATCTATAGCGACACGCCACGCGCCGACCTCAAGTACACACCCTTTGTCCCTCATGAGCTGCGCCTGAATCGAAAATCAGCCGACCTGTTCGAAGAGCTGCGCCACCACGATATCCTCCTGCATCACCCCTACGACTCCTACGAGGGAGTCGTGGGATTTATCGAGGCTGCCTCCCAGGACCCGAACGTCGTCTCCATCAAACAGACCCTCTACCGCACCAGCGCCGACTCCACCATCTTCAACGCCCTCACCGAGGCCGCCCAAAGCAAAGAAGTGACCGTGGTGGTGGAGCTCACCGCGCGCTTTGACGAGGCGACGAACATCCGCTGGGCGCGCGACCTGGAAGACGCCGGAGTCCAGGTCTTTCATGGAATCGTCGGTTTGAAGACACACTGCAAACTGGCCCTTCTTGTCCGGCGCGATCCCGACGGCGTCGTAAGGCGCTACGGGCATCTCGGCACCGGCAACTACAATCCGGTGACGGCGCGCTTTTATACCGACATCAGCCTCCTCACCGCCGACCCGGAGATCACCGCCAGCATGCACGCGGTCTTCAACTACCTCACGGCCCACTCCGAGTCCGGCGACTATTCACCCCTGCTGGTCGCGCCGCTCACCCTGGCCGAAAGCTTCATCCGCATGATTCATCGCGAAACTGAACATGCCGCGGCAGGCCGTCCCGCTCACATCATCGCCAAAATGAACTCGCTGCTTGAAACGGGGATCGTCGAGGCGCTCTATGCCGCCTCGCAGGCCGGCGTCCAGATTGATCTCATCGTGCGCGGCATCTGTTCGCTTCGCCCCGGCGTCAAGGGACTCAGCGATAACATCCGCGTCCGCTCCATCATCGGCCGATTCCTCGAGCACAGCCGCATCTTCTACTTCAATAACGGTGGACAGGAAGAGGTCTACTGCGGCAGCGCCGACTGGATGCCCCGAAACCTGTTTGAGCGCTGCGAAGTTATCTTCCCTGTCCGTGATCCTCAAATCAGTGCACGGATACGTAATGAGATCCTCGCTGCTCTGCTCGCCGACAACGTCAAGGCCAGGCTGCTCGACCCGTCAGGGGTCTATACGCGTACGCCCGGTTCTCAGGATGGTTTGCCGGACTTCAGTGCTCAGGATTTCTTGATTCAAACAGCTGAAGGCAAGGCTTCTCTTGAAAATATCCCTCGAACTTCTCCTCCTCCGCCACCCCCCAAAAAGACGTTAAGTCGCTTAAAATAATCGCGATAATGGAAATCCTGTCGCGGTGATGGTAGGGGTGGTAGGGGGTGCCCAAGCTCGAAAGCCAAGCTGCCCATATTTTTTTTGAATAGGAGCATCCCTATGCGCAAAAGAGCCATCTAAGGGCGCTGAGACTGCTGGAAGGCCATCCCCCGGCAGACTGTTACTTCCAGAACCTAATATTGTCACGCTTGAACTCTGTAGAACTGCCTGAATTTGCTGAATATCCACCTTCTGGGTCTAAAGTTACCCGCAGGAAGTGATTTTCAAAAGCAAATCGCGAGGGCCTATGCTATATGGGACCTAAGATTTGCCTATTCCGCGCTATAGGCGCATTTACAGGAGAAATTCCCTCATGACGAAGTTGCTCTTCCGCTCAGTTGCCACCACCGTTGCTGCCCTGTTGATTCCGGTTGCATCTACCTTCGCCCTCGGCCCAGCTGCTCCGTCTCCGGTTCCTCCGCCTACGGTAGCCCTTCTTGGCCCGGCTGCCCCTTCTCCCGTGCCTCCGCCGGCCGCTATGTACGGCCCGGCTGCTCCGTCTCCGGTTCCTCCGCCTACGGTAGCCCTTCTTGGCCCAGCTGCTCCGTCTCCGGTTCCTCCGCCTACGGTAGCCCTTCTTGGCCCGGCTGCTCCGTCCCCCGTGCCTCCGCCGGCCGCTATGTACGGCCCGGCTGCTCCGTCTCCGGTTCCTCCGCCTACGGTAGCCCTTCTTGGCCCAGCTGCTCCGTCTCCGGTTCCTCCGCCTACGGTAGCCCTTCTTGGCCCGGCTGCTCCGTCCCCCGTGCCTCCGCCAGCCGCTATGTATGGCCCGGCTGCACCCTCGCCGGTACCTCCGCCTGCGGTTTAAGTGGTTACCTGCGTGCGAGTTTTCCTCTAAAGCCGTCCTTCTGCTGGTATTCTTAACAAGCAGAAGGACGGTAGATGCATTTATCAAGCATCGACGATATTTTTTGGGCCTTAGGAAACACAGGGGAATTACTGCTTTTAGCCATACTTATCCTTCGCGGCCGTTACAAAATTTTCCCTCTGTTCACCGCATACATCGTCTGGCTCGCAATTTCCGATCCGCTCCTAATGGCTGCCCTTGCCTCGCACCACGATCATGGTGGCCGCTTATATTACCGCACCTACTTTGTTTTCAATATCATTCAATACATCCTTGAGCTCTCGGTTCTCTTTGAAATTGCATCAGTTATAATGCGCCCGGTCGTCAAGATGATGTCGAAAAATGTGCTCTTTATACTTGCCATCGTCCTGACCGTCATCGTTGCAGGAGCATTTCTCTTAACCGCCGACCTTAATTCAGCCACACTTTCTCATCCACGTACATACTTTGTCGTCAATACCACGATGGCAATCCTGCGTCTTACCATTTTTGTCCTGATCGCAGGCTTCTCCCAACTTCTTGGACTCACATGGAAGAACCATGTGCTTCAACTGACATCTGGCCTGGCCTTTTATTCAGTAGTAGCACTCATCGTCGAACTGGCTCATAGTCACCTACGTGCAAGCCCCTCCTACCATTCGACCTACATTGTCCTCGATCATCTCCGCATAGGTGGTTACCTTTGTGCACTGTACTTTTGGTGCTATGCTTTTGCCCGAAATGAGGCTCCCCGCAAAGAATTTAGTCCACAAATGGCCAAATTTCTGGTATTAATATCTGGAAGCACAAAGAGGCAACGAGCTGTTCTTGCCCGTACACGTGATCAATAAAGAATGCTCCTTCCTATCCTGACGATCGCAGTAGCGGCAGTTCCCACGGCTTACGCCGTGTATTGGCGGCGCGCTCAAGCGAAGCGCCGCAGCGAGGACTGGAAGTCCATCGTGTCCCGCTTCCGCTCTAATAGCGAGTTCGGCTTTGACGAATTGACCGAGCGCTATCTTTACAGTCCGACAATCCAGGCTACTTCGGAAGACATTTGGCCCCGTATCCATGGCGCCAATGGACTCTGGGCCATGTTTGTGAATGCGGGTGTCCTGATGGAGTTGGCGGATTATGCCGCGGCACATGGGGGCGATGCCATACCTGAACTCATGATCGAAGAACTTCGGAGCGATGCCCTCCATCTGCGGATTTCCGTGCTTGCCGCTCTGCTTCGCTATGGCTTCTCTCATTCCGGAGTTTCCGCTTCCGTAAATGCCCATAGCGCTGCATGCGCGTATGGAAACATGCTGGCACACGTGACAACACTCTTCCAGGAACATTTAACCGTTTTCTTCCCGCAGTTCCTGGAAGCAATGTAATCACCCATCAACTTGGTGAAGTCAGACTGAACTCAGCAAGGCGGCTCACGGAACACTCCGTGGCCGCTTTTAGCTTTTGTATAGCTCGCATCACCCAGGGAGGCAGGTTCACGAATGACCGGCTCTACAAACAGCCCAGCGGATTGGGCCTTAATCCTTAGATGACACATGTTTGTAGTCCCTCGGGCCCTGTGCGATACTGCCAGAGACCCTCCATTCAACGCCGGGATGGCGGAACTGGCAGACGCAGCGGACTCAAAATCCGCCGACCGCAAGGTCATGGGGGTTCGACCCCCCCTCCCGGCACCAATATAAGTCGTTTATTCTCATTAGGTTATAGTTTATTCTAAACTTATGTACCTGATATGTACTAAACTATCGCCATGCTCAGTCTGTATCGGAGGCATCGGGCGAACTGCAAAAGCTCCGCAAGGCGTGCGAAATGCTCCTGCCCTATATGGACGCAAGGGGTTCTTCGGGGCGAGAACGTGAGGAAATCGCTTGACCTCACGAATTGGGAAGCGGCAAGCCGTCTTATCAGGGATTGGGAAGTGGACGGCGCGGCGGTCATCGTGAGCGTCAAAGAGGCCACGGAGCGGTTCGTCAGCGACCGGGAATCTATGAAATTGAGCGAGGCGATGATCCGGAAATATCGGAGCGTCGCGGCGGAGCTTGATCGCGAGTTCCGGGATGCCCCCCTGCGGTCGGTCACGACGGATCAGCTCCGGCGCTTGCGCGAGTCCTGGAAGCTCGCGCCGATCACAACGCAAAAGCGCCTGGAGATGGTGCGGAAGTTCTTCACATTCTGCATGGACTCAGATTGGATTGATAAGAATCCGGCGAGGGGCGTTGAAGCGCCGCCTGTGAAATACGACCCGACGCTCCCGTTCACGGATGGTGAGATGGAGAAGATTCTGTGGGCGGCGGAATCAATCCGTGAGGCGCATCCGAAAATCCCCCAGGGGACGGAGAAGAAGCTCAAGGCTCTCATCCTGCTCATGCGCTATTCCGGTATCAGAATCTCCGACGCTGTAATGTTCCGGCGCGAAAAATTGAAAGATGGAAAGCTGTTTCTGAAGCAGGAGAAGACGAAGCATCCCGTATGGGTTCCGCTCCCGAAGAATGTTGTTGATGCGATAGCAGAGTGCGATGAAGGCAACGAATATTTCTTTTATCGGAATATCGGCAAGCCCAAAAGTGCCATCACAGAATGGCAACAGCGGCTCAAGCTGGTGTACACGATGGCCGGCGTTGAAGACGGCCATTCGCACCGGCTGCGAGACACCTTTTCCGTGGAACTTCTGCAAAAAGGAATTTCACTCGAAACCGTTTCAATGTTGCTGGGGCATACATCTATTAAAACTACCCAGAAGCATTATGCGCCGTGGGTGAAGTCTCGCCAGGACGCACTGGAAGCTGCCGTAAAATTGTCCTGGGCTTCGTCGGTGCCAAGTCACACGAGAACCTTCAAGTAGTATTTGCTCACGCCGCCTGAGGATCGTTCCACCTCAAGGTATCCGTACTGCTCAAGTTCTTTGATTGCCTTTATCACGGTAGGTCGGGACGAGTGCGCTTCCTTGGCAATCGTCGCGGTGGAGGGAAAGCAAAATCTCTTTCCGCGAAAGATATGCACGGTGAGAACCCAAAACACCACGAGGCACGAGCGCGACAATCGCTCGTCCATGAGAATCTGAGTTGGGATCATCGAAAAACCCATCTTCCATTTTATGGGAGAGTTCCGTGTGTACTTTTTTAACAATCCGCTCTTATTCCATTTTTCTGATTCCATTCTTCTTGTTTGTGTAAAGTTTCTTTACAGGTACCAGTAAAGATCTTTGACTGGTGGTAGTAAAGATTCTTTACAGGTGGCGTAATCGACCTTTTACGAAAAAACCCTTTAGCCGGAGCACTCACAGATTGCTCCGTGGATGCCACCGCTAAAGGGTTCTATTTCGGTGTATCCTCCGGCTATCCATTTCTGGATACCCTCATCATAGAGGACTCACGGCGAACGTCAAGTGCGCCTTACTTCGTTGGCGCTATAGCATTTCTAATTTATCTGGGTATCTATCGCAAGTGGGCCAATTTGTTTTTGGTCCTTTGCCCACTGTGCCAGCGGCACAGTGACAGCTTCTTTATTCGGAATGTCCATCACACCTGGCTGCTGGTACTCAGGGATGATCTCTTTCACCTTCTGCCGGATCGAAGCGACGCTCCCATCCAGAAGTTCCGCAAGCTGGTGGAGTTGACTATTGAGTTTGGGCCAGTTCACAATTCTACCCTTTGCCATGCGAAGCCCATCGATCGACGTTGGCGCCATTTCTTCATCGCCGTAGAACAACTCCTCGTAGAGCTTTTCTCCCGGCCTCAATCCCGTGTACTGGATGGGGATCTCCGTTTCCGACTTACCGCTGAGACGCAGGAGCATCTCCGCCAGATCGACAATTTTGATGGGTTCGCCCATGTTAAGGACATAAATCTCCCCATGCCCCCCGATAACCGAAGCCTGAAGCACCAGAGATACGGCCTCGCTAATGGCCATAAAGAATCTCGTCATTTCAGGATGCGTAATGGTTATGGCATCCCCTCGCGCTATCTGAGACTTAAAAGTTGGCACCACGCTGCCCTGCGATCCCAGAACGTTCCCGAAGCGCACAGACATGGATTTCAACCTGCCGACCGGGCGTGACGCGACAAGCAGCTCGCCGATGCGCTTCGTGCATCCCATAAAGCTCGATGGGTTTACGGCCTTGTCGGAGGAGATCAGGACAAAGCGATCGCATCCAGCTTCCTCGGCAATCTCCAACAGTTTCCAGAGGGCAATCACATTGTTTTTGGTGGCCTCTGCGACGTTGGCCTCGACAAGCGGTACATGCTTGTAGGCCGCGGCGTGGAATATCACCTGCACATGGTTCTCGGTAAGCACTTTTTTCATGGTGCCTGCATCCGCTGCGTCGGCCATCCAGAGGTGGAACTTTATTTCACAAGATGCATCGGTCAAAGCCTCCAGGCTTTCGCCGAGATGGAACAGAGCGGTCTCGTCCCGGTCGATGCAGATAAGTTTTTCCGGATCGCACTGTAAGATTTGGCGGCACAGCTCGGAGCC